>Ga0214542_1003193_pt1 | contig 33749 bp, 38 predicted proteins | sample CNSS1metaG_FD_160096 | JGI IMG/M metagenome (GOLD analysis project Ga0214542, IMG submission 160096) | Root nodule microbial communities from cowpea collected in UCLA plant growth center, Los Angeles, California, USA - CNSS1 | ecosystem: Host-associated > Plants > Roots > Nodule | place: USA...
GGTATAATTTTCTTGTTTTTTTTTTTTTTTGCAGGTTTGGTGGCTGTTTTGGCCTTAAGGTGGCTTAAGGTGCTTAAGGTGCCTTACTTGGTGGTGGTCTTTGTTCAAATCAATAGGAGGCTACAAGCCAAGCTCTTGGCTCTTGATTTTGGTGCAAATTGGCAACACATTTGGAGTTCTTTGTTTCTTAATTTTGGCTTTATATCTTTCTTCTTTGTATTTCTTTTTGCCACATCTTATTTGGTACCATTTTGAAGCCTCCTTGATTGTGAAATTGCATCTTTTGAGCATCAAAATTTGAGATATTAAGTGGCTTGAGATTGCTTCATTTTGAGTACCAAATTAGTGAACCAAAATTGCTTTCAAATTTTCAATTGTATCCATGGCCTACTTAGGTGTCTTGGGGAACCAAAGGTGTTCAATCCCATCTCCTAAGTAGAACCTTTTTCATATTATTGTGCAACATTTTAGCAAGTGAGTGTGTTGAAAGTTGTAAGTGCTTTCTCACCTTGGTTTTAGGCCACAAATATTATTCGCTTAGTGGTTTTTTAATTTGTGAGACCAAAGTCTCTAAAATTTTTGCCATTTAGGGGTCCGTTTTTAGTGTTAATCTTTTCTTTTCTTTGAGTCTTAATTGTGTTTGTTTGTGCTTAGTGTCTCAAGTGATTCTATTTACTTAGCATTGGACAATTGTGTGAACTTTGAAACCTTTTGCAAGTACATCTTGGCAAGGATTGGCCTTGGTACTTAAGAAGTCTTTTAGACTCACCTCGCGTAACCTGGAGTCTACTTGTGCTTGGTTTCTTCTTTCACCATTTTGTTAAAGTTCTAAGTTCTTTCAATCACCATGAGCACTAGAAGGGCTACTCACTCTAGTACCCAACATCAACAAAATGTTGATGAAAACAACCTCCACACAAGTGGTGATGAGGAGGTTGAGGTTGATCCTAGAGTCCTAAATAATCTCTCTCAAGAGGTTAGGGACCTTAAAATTCAAATGTCTTCCATGCAAGCCAATCTTCCATTAATTGCCAATCAACTTACCCCTCCCAATCATAATACCCGTGCCTCTCCTAGGCCTTCTCGTGCCCCTTCAAGGCATGAGTATGATTTTGAAGAGGAGGAAGATGAGCGCATCAACCCTAGACAATTGCCTCGTGTAAGAAGGCAAAGGCGCATACCTCCTCACCCTAACGAAGTCAAAATTGATTTGCCTCATTTCTATGGAAAGGATAATGTTGAGGTTTTTCTTGATTGGGTTGGAAAAGTAGAACAATTGTTTTAGAGTCATGTTGTGGAGGAAGAGAGGCGTGTGTCTCTAGCTACTCTTAGCTTTCAAGGGCATGCTCTTAATTGGTGGACTTCCTTAGTCCTCCAAAGAGGGAGAAAAGGGGTACATGATATTGAGTATGGGAATGATCTTAAGGAAGCCCTTCATGCCCACCATGTTCCCTCCTACTACAAAAGAGAGATCTTGGACAAGCTCCAAAGGCTCCAACAAAGATCTTTGTCTATAGAAGAGTATAGACAAAATATGGAGCTATACATCATGAGAGCCGGGATTGAAGAAAAAGAGGACCTTACCATTGCTAGGTTCTTAAGTGGACTCAATTACAACATAAGAGATAAAGTTAAGTTACTCCCCTACCACAATTTTAATGATCTTGTTCAAATGAGCGTCAAGGTGGAGCAACAACTTTTGAGACGCCCTTCTCGAAAGGATTCTCGAAAGGATAACATGCTAATAATTGTGGTTTGTACTTAAATTACCAAATGGATGCATTCCATCGGTAGCTAAGCCAAAACGAATATTTCTACATACTTCACCGAACTTGGGAAATTCTTGATCAATATTTTTCCATTGCATTGAATTAACTTGATGATGAAGGAGTCTGTCACATCTTCTCTCAATTGCATGCCATCTAAGGTTTTTAGCGTCTTTAGGATTTGTAAACAAACGCTTAAGTCTGGGCACGATTGGAAGGTACCAGACTACTTTCAAAGCAGATCCTTCCTTCTCTATTTGACCACTATCTTCACTATTTCTTTTCTGGTTATACCATGATGACCCACACTTTGGACATTTTTTCAAATCTTCAAATTCTTTTATGTATAATATGCAATCATTAGGACATGCGTGTATCCTTTTATACTCCGTACCCATTGGATAAAGAATTTTCTTGGCGTCATAGTTTCGAGTGGGTAGAGGATTTTGCCTCGGGAAGCATTTCATTCAAGAGCACGAGCAATTCTGTGAAGTTTTTATCTGTCCAACCATTGCTCGCTTTCAAATTCACAAGTCTTAAAACCGATGATAATCGCGTGAACTTAGTTGAACCAACATACAACGAAGTTTCCGCATCAGCAGACATCGTCTCATACATATGCGCTTGTGTAAAAGCTTCTACGCCAACATCGCGTATCATGTCCTCCATATTGTCTTCTTCTACTCGCTCTTCATATCGCTTTTGTCGTTGCTCTTTCATGGTGGAATGGACAACATGTTGAGTTCGAGAAACAGTTGGAAAGTCTATTAATTCGCCGTGCCATGTCCATATTGTATAACTTCTAAGGAAACCATCACAAATAAGATGTTCCCTAACTTGAGTTGCATTCAATTTTCTCTCATTCAAACAATTGACACAAGGACATCTAAACTTCACCTCATCATCACTTCTCCCCTCATAACGTTGCATAAATTTTATCAATTCTTCTACTCCATTCTCATACTCAACGCTGATATGTGGTAAATTAATTCAATGTCGATCCATATTGAAATTGCGTGAACAATTTTAGTAATCTTTGAATCAATGCTCACATCGTAATCAAGGTTTGACCCTATCCCATTTCAGAAGATTCACTTTCTTTATTTTATTGGTACATATTACTTTTAAAATACATATCTTAAATTTCATGAAATTTTGCCAGCATTTCGCATTGGCCTTCAGGATACACAAAATGAAAGTGATTATAAACCACAATCAAATATGCACCCGAAGATCAATAGAAAACACAATTGACAAATATTCATGAATTTTAAGATATGTATTTTAAAATATATATGCACTAATAAACTACTAGAAAGTGATTAATCTTCTTAAACTATCCAATCAGACAATTCAAGATTCAATACATTTAAATTATTAGTATTGTATCCCCTTATATCTAATTTAAAAAAAATAGTTTCTTCAAAATGAAAACTCTGGGACAATACATAATTTTCGTATTGAATCTCAAACGGGAAACTAAGGCTAACTCGCATATAAGAAAAGCAAACAATATATTTTAATAAATAATTAATCACATATATAAAGCAAACAACATATTGACATCATAGGAAAATATTAGAAATAGGAACCTGGTAGCATAAAATGCAGATGAAAATGGAAGATGATGCAATTCCAACGCGTTTTGTAAATTCAAGACACAAAACGGAAAACCAAAGAAAAACGCGTTGGAAATTTACCTTGGAGAAACCGCAGCACGGGAAAACGGGGAAGGAGGTTCGCGAAATGGTCGTGTAAGAAATGGTCATGCTTGAAATGGAGGTGTAGGAAAAAGAGGTGCAGTGAACCAACGGAGGCGACACGGCAGTGGCCGAAGCAACGTGGTGGCAGCAACGGTGGTGCACGTTGCAAAGAGAGAGAGAGACAACGTCCAATCGAAGCGACGACTGGCCGGAGCAGCGTGGTCGGAGGCGAGACGCGACGGTGGCAACATAATGTTGGTGGAACAAGAAGAGGGGCTCACATGGTGGTGGAGGGTGGCCAGAAGAGTTGCAAAGGGAGAGGGAGGAGCGAAATGCAGCGCCCGTGATAGAGGTCGTACCCCACCAAATTAAAACACTTAAAATGCAGTATGTGACAGTTGAACCAAGTCGTCTCCCGACGACCAATACTTTTGTCCAAAGCTTCAAATTTCCAAATTCAAACACAACACAATAACAGAAGGGGGAGTTTGGCAGGTAGATTCAGAATGCTAATCAACAGATTAAATTGAATACGACAGTGATTAAAACCGTATTGACATCCTTGATTCAAACACAATTTCACTTATCATAGGCCACCAAATTAACACCTCTGCTTTCTCTCAATCCACTAGATAATAATCCACTAAGCAAAAATTACAATCTAGCTTTATTATGCAATTAAGCAATGCACACATCCTTAAATTCGTGACAACCAAGCTACATACATTAAGCATTAACATAACTTAACCCAAACACATACAATTACTCTGTAAATTAAGCACAAACAGATTCATCACATGCATTCTTAAATTCATAACAAAGAGACATGGCAAATTTCATAAAACAAGCATAACCTCAAAGCTTCATTACATTTTTCATCAAGGAGTCAATACACGAATTTAGCTAGACATGGAAAATGGAGCAAACAAACTCTTCAAATCTGGAATCACAAAAACAGAACCGAAAACCATAACTTCAAACTCTCCAAACGTGATTTCAACATCAAAAGACGAATTTAAGAGCTTCAATTGAATGGAAAACGATGCAATGGTATAAAAACATAAAACTCCATCAATGGGTGTTGTTCCAAATCAATAAAGTCTAAAAACGAGATGCCCAAGCTAGAAAATGAAATCAAAACATAAAACCCTCAATGGGTGCAGTCAAATGTGCATAAAAATGGTAAAAATGAGGCAAAAACGTGAAAAATTGCAAAGAGCACTTCCATGGAAGCTTGGAGAACAAAAATGGAGGTTGGAGAAAGGTAGAAGATAAAGTGTGCGGCTGGTCTCATGCATCCAAACCTAATTCTTGTGGTCCCATCACTCTGCCAGTATTATTTACAAAATTGCCATTATGAGCTACAGAATTACAAAAATGTCACTCTTGGGCCTCTAATGTTGGCCTATTCACTCAAATGACGTGGATATGATGTGGAAAAAATGTGGCAATGATATGGCAAGTCTTTTCAAGTAAATATTAATGTCCAAGCTCCAAAATTGCTTCACCCAAATACCTAAAAATAATTAAAAATGAAAATTAGGCCAAATAATACGAAATTAACCCAAATTCGAAACAGTGGCTCAATAAAGCCCAGCAGATGAAAAACATACTAAAGATGAACAATTAAGCACTGAACAACTGTCAAATGGGTACACAAAGGCTAGTGGAATGGAGGAAAATAATGACTCATCAAAATCGACCACACTTACCCTTTTGCACTCTTGGGCAAAATTAAAGAGTAAAGCAAAGCAAGGACATCATACACATAACAAGAGAGACAAAAAGACACAAGAGAAACAGACTCGACACTGACAAATGGAAACACATCTAACACAGAAGGATTCAAAGCTGCAAGGTATCCATGAACATCATCCAAGCAATTCAAAACATGTCAAGTACTCAATTCAGCTCAAAGAGAGAATTGAAAGCAACATAACCTCACGAAATATGCATTGTATCACTCAAATCTCTAGGCTATTGTTTACTCTCAAAGCACCCCTGAAAAACAAACATCAACAGACTTGGCAAGCCTCTAGAACCAACAACCAAACCAAAAACACATGCAGGTCAAGATTAGAAGGACTTTTCAAGGTTGTAATGGGGTTGAGGACAAGGTGTGGAACATATGGATAAGTAGCCAATACACAAAGGAAATAGAGGAGCAATGTGGAATAAGTCTCAATCAAGCATGAAAGTAATCCCAAACACCAACACTTCCAAATATGGTTCTCACACAATGCTTCAAACCCAAACTCCTTTTATTTCTTTTCTTTGTTTTCTTTTCTTTTCTGTTGTTTTTGTTTTTGTTTTCTCTCTTTTTCTTTTTTTTTTCTATACAAAGAACATGTAGAGAAACAACAATTTTGAAATTCCACCTGGGTATACAAATGAGCAATTCTAAGAACCAATAACAAGTGCGCGCACAACCACACTTGTTGTACACGACCACACTTAATTGAGCACCCATTCTCAAAACAATTCCAAAGCTCAAAAATTTCCTAAGGTAGTAATAATCGTGGTTTTTTAGGCTAAGAGCTTGTAATGAGCTATAGAACAATGAAAGGGTATGCTGACTCAAAAAGGGTATCAACGGAAACAGTTCAAGGTAGGCTCATCTGGCTGTAGGCCCACAGAACAAAATTGCCTAAATCATATCCCAACATGCATGTGAATCAGTAAAGCATCAGAAAGAGTCAAGCCAAGACCCTTGTGCAAGCATTCAAGAGGCATATATCACACAATCAAAGAGCAGAGAGTGGCTTAAATTCTCACACAGGGTAAAACAATTCCAAAAGCAACTTGACATGCAAAGAGAAAGCAAAGATATCAGTCCACAGAATAACCAACAACTCATCCTTCAAGAGTGAAGTAAGTGTCCCAAACAGAAAACAAAAACATCACACTAATTAACACAAATTAACAAAAAGGACAAAAACAAAAGGAAACAATAGCTAACAGACTTGGACAAGTGCAATAAAAGTAAAGAAGGAGAAAGAAAACTCCATGAATCATGGTGAAACATCAGTGTGGTCAAGTAGGGAAGTCTCCTCCACAACAGTATCCACCAAGGCAGGATTGCTGAGGAATGGTTTCAGGCGATGCCCATTCACTTTGAAGCTTTTATCGGTGGATTGGCTTTTGATTTCAACTGCACCATAAGGATAAACATTAGTGACAACAAAAGGACCAATCCACTTTGATCGTCGCAACTTACCCCCCATAGTCCAAGTCTGGAGTTATACAGTAAAACTTGCGGATCAACAATAAACTCTTTTCTAGCTATGGAGCTATAATGGAATCTCTTGGTCTTCTCCTTGTAGAACATAGAGTTCTGATATGCCTCCGGATGGATCTCATCTAACTCGTTCAGCTGCATCTTCCTTTCCTCCCCAGCTTGATCAAGAGAGAAGTTGCATGACTTGACAGCCTAGTAGGCTCGGTGCTCGATCTCCACTAGAAGGTGGCATGGCTTACCAAACACAACCCGATAAGGAGACATCCTTATAGGTGCCTTGTAAGCAGTCTTGTGAGCCCAAAGAGCGTCCTCAAGTCTATTACTCCAATCCTTCCTGTTGGGCTGCACAATCTTCTCTAAGATCCTCTTGATTTCTCTGTTTGAGATCTCTGCTTGCCCATTAGTTTGGAGGTGATATAGTGTACAAAGTTTGTACACAACTCCATACTTTTGAAGCAAAACCCCCATGGATCTATTGAAAAAATGGTTGCCCTGGTCACTAATGATAGTTATAGGGACTCCAAACCTGCAAAATATGTGAGACCTAACAAAGTCCACAACAACTTAAGCATCATTAGTTCCAGTGGCTTTGGCTTCTACCCATTTTGAAACATAATCAACAACAAGCAAGATGTAAGTGAAACCAAAAGAGACAGGGAAAGGGCCCATGAAATCTATACCCCAGACATCAAACACCTAACAAAATAGCATGGGTTGTTGAGGCATTTGTTATCTCCAAGAAATGGCTCCTCTTGCTCGTTGGCATTCCTCACACGTGTTACAAATCCTCCACGCATCTTTGAAGATGGTGGGCCAATAAAATCTGCAATCTAGCACCTTGCGAGCCGTCCTCTGTGTGCCTAGGTGACCACCAAGTGCAAATGAATGACAAAATTTGAGGACCGAGTCAATCTCATGGTTCAGAATGCATCTCCTGGTAACCTGATCAGTACACATTTTCCACAGATAGGGGTCATCCCAAATGTAATACCTAGCATCACTCTTGAGTTTATCACATTGAGCTTTGGATGCCAGGGGAGGAAAAACAGAAGCAGCAAGATAATTCACGATGTTAGCAAACCAAGGTGAGGAAGAAATATATAGTGTCAACAAACTTTCATCGGGAAAGTCATCCCGGATTGGTGAAGCATCATTAGTAGACCTCTCAATCCTGCTCAGGTAGTCTGCAACCAGGTTTTGTGCTCCGCTCCTATCACGGATCTCCAAATCAAATTCTTGAAGCCAGAGCATTCATCTTATCAGCCGAGGCTTTGATTTGGCTTCTTCAATAGGTACTTAAGAGTTGCATGGTGAGTGAACACAACAACAGGAGAACTGTAAGGACCATTAATTTTGTTATTCTTTTCTGCCTAAGTCCTTAAGGGCTGCCCCAAAGTTGGTTGGGCCTAGGGCTGGCCCAAAAAAGGGGAATGATACCCTAAGTCTGCCCTAACGCACTCCTCTCCTCTCACTTTCAGAAACAGTCGCTTTACTCTCCTTTCCTCACCAAAATAGTGCTCTGCTAGGTTGGATCTCTGGCCTCCGTCAAGTTTGCTCAAGCTCTTTTTTCTCAACGTAAGTTACCCTTCATCTCAGACCATCCCTTCCTTGGCATGATTTTCGTGTTTTCCTAACTAGGGTTCTGTAGTGAGCTCATCTTAAGTAATGTTCTTCTATTTTTCCAGCTTCTAAGTCTCTTCTCGGAGCTGTTGTGCGCTATGTTTGCTTCCCAAGGTCCCGTATTAACCCTTTTCCAGGTACGGGAAGCTAGGGCTCATCTGTCTAGGTCGTTTTTCTGCTTGTTCTACTGTTATTGTATGGTTCTGTGGATTATATGCTACTGTGATGTGATAAGAATGTCGTTTGGCCTTTGGGTTTGGTGTATGTGTATCTATTGTGTGAATGAACAGTGGCGGACACTGGTTTTCTCGCCCAAGCAAGCATGCCTCGCCTAGGCGAGACTAATAAGGGACTGGCCCAAAGGGTCGCCCAGGCGACTTGGTTTCTTTTTGAGTGAGGTGCACTCTCGGTTAGACGAGAAGGGTCTCGCCTGAGCGAGATGTCACGGAGCCCACTGTTCCCTTGTCGCGCCCTTGCCTAGGCGAGATGGGATTTGCCTGAGCGAGAGGGTGCCTCTCGCCTGAGCGAACCTTGTTAGTTTGAGCGAGGCAGCGGGCGAGTTTGATGTGATTATTGAATGGCTCACTGATGTGTGGCTTACTTGTATGATCTAAATACTTTACAAAAAGGGTTACTTGATGATGGCATGATTAATATATGAGTTTGAGATGGAGATGGTATGTTATTTTATTTGGTATGAATTGGAAGGCATGAGTTACATGATTTGTTACTTATGCATGATATTGATGTGATGAAAGTTCTTGATTGGTGGGTGAGACATGTATAAAGTATGAGTAGGGCATAATTCCAAGACTCTTGTAGTGAGAGATCTTGGTGGCGCCTCATTTCTAGGACATAATTCCACGGGGGGTCGTGGTGGTGCCTCAGGGCCAGGGCGTAATTCCACGAAGGCCACGTGGTGGTACCTCCTGTAAGGGTATAATTCCGCGAAGGCCTCGCGGTGACGCCTCATTTCTAGGACATAATTCTAGTGCCACGTGGTGGTGCCTCAGATACGTATCCGGATAGTCAAGTCTTGTAGTTTTGAAGGGGGTTTGATATATCATGTGGGGGTTCCCGTCATTTATGCTTGAATGATGATTATTATGATGTATGAATTCTGTGCACTAGCTTACCCCTTTCGCTTGTTTGTATGGTTGTGTGTGTGGTTTTCCCCCTTTGCAATGATCATCAATTCTATTGATGTGAGCAGATGTGAGGACCCAAGGTAGTGGTAATGGCGATGGAGATGCTATGGCTTGATGTCTATGGGCAGGTATGGGTTTACTATGGAGCCCTCAGCTGGAGAAGTTTGTTATCTAGATTTATCTTTCTGTACGAGAACCAGTGTTGTTGTGATTTATGTGTTTTGGGTTAGGTAGTGTAGTGCCTCTTTCTTTCGTTATGGATATGTTGGGGTACTGTGTACGCCATACCCCGTCTTTTCGCACTCTCTGAATATTTAATATATGTGGCATTTATTTAAATTGATTTTTATCTATTTAATTGGGACGTTACATTTATGGTATCAGAGTGGTCGACCCTTGGGATCTATGGTCTAGTGTGCCTACTTAGCTACCGTTGGAACTTGTGTGTTGTTAGCTAAGCTCTCAGCTAATCAAGTCTAACTCTTGTTTTTCCTGTGTGCCAGTGACATGGCACCTCAGCATAGGAACTCTCAGCCTTCTTAGGGTGACGCACCAGACATCGCCAGGGCGATAGAAGCGATGGTGGCTGCTATGGCACGACAAATTACGGCTATGATGCAACAACATGAAGCATCAATCCAGCGGCCGACGACATCACTTGAGCAGCAGCAGATGGTTATGCAGCATATGGAAGCTGCTAGGGTGGCTACTGAGGATGCTCACCGTCAACACATGGAGGCCCTCCGTCAATTGGAGGAAAACAAGACCACCGCCCCTGTCCACAGTCCTGTGCCAAGACCTCTCCATCGGGAATGGAGTTTGGAAGACTTTCTGAAGCACCATCTGACTAAGTTTAATGGGAAGACCAGTCCAGATGTCGCAGATCAGTGGTTGAAGGACATTGAGAGGATTTTTTATGCTCAAATGTGCCCCGAGGAGAGTAGGTTGGCCTTCGCGGTGTACATGCTCACGGGTGAGGCTGAGCACTGGTGGATCATGGAAGAGAGGCAGGAACCAGTTAGATGGGAGGTCTTTAGGAGAAAGTTTCTCTCCAAATACTTCCCCGACATCATCAAATATGCTAAAGAGATGGAGTTTTTGCAGTTGACTCAAGGAAGCAAATTTGTAGCTAAGTATGCAGAAAAGTTCAAGCATCTCAACCGCTTTTATACCATGCAACTGGATGAAGAGTGGCGACGCAGGAAGCTTGAGAATGGTCTCTACGGGGATCTTCGTTTGGTGGTGGCCAAGGCCAGAGTCATGGAAAAGATGAAGGTGGAAGTGGAAACTCAACACCCTCACCAGCAGAGAGTGGGAGGACAGTCTGGGTCCAAGCATAGCCATGAAGAGAGGAGGAAGCCCTATACTAGGCCCCATTTTCAGTCCTAGGGGTCTAGGGAGTCTTCCTCCCAACAGAGCAGGGTTCAGTGCTACCAGTGTGGGGGGACGAACAAGAGAAATGTCTGCCCCCAGCTTGCAGGCTTTAAGAGGTGTAACAATTGTGGCAAGGAGGGCCACTTCGGCAGAGATTGCCCCACCCTTGTGAGGATTTCGATGCGTACTCCAATTCCAGCCCCAGTCTAGAATCAGCAGAGGAGGGGAGGCAACAGGCCTCAAGCATCGGGCAGAGTGTACGCCATGACTGGAGCGGAAGCAGTAGGCTCAGGTAACCTTGTCATGGGTCGTTGTGTGATTGCTGGTAAATCTGCATGTGTTTTGTATGACTCTAAAGCGACACACTCTTTCGTGTCTGAATCTTATGTGCAAAGGTTGGGTCTGCCAGTTTGTGAACTGCAATGTGACCTTGTGGTATCTACTCCGGCATCGGGTCTGGTCAGGACATCGTCCTTGTGTGCTAGGTGTCCAGTGGAGGTAGAAGGTCGTAGGTACAAAGTAGTCTGATCTGCCTGCCTCTACAGGAGTTGGAAGTGATCCTAGGAATGGATTGGCTCTCCGCCAATCGTATCCTTATAGTCTGCTGCGAGAAGAGCCTGCTATTTCCCAACTCAGAGGAGCCTGAGTTGTTATCGTCTCACGATGTTATGAAGGAGCTACAGAACGGTGCTCAGTGTTTCTTGATCTTTACACACCTAGTGGTGGAGGGAGAAGGGATGATATGTGTGATACCGGTAGTACAGGAATTTGAAGACGTGAAGTGAAGTGAAGTCTACCCCCTAGTAGAGAAGTGAAGTTCTTGATTGATTTGGTCCCTGAAATCGGGCCAGTGTTGATGGCTCCATACCGTATGGCTCCGACAGAGTTGGTGAAACTCAAGAAACAAATAGAGGATTTACTGGGGAAGCAGTTTATCCGACCCAGTACATCACCTTGGGGAGCCCCGATGCTACTGGTGAAGAAGAAGGATGGGAGTTCGCGGTTGTGTGTAGACTACAGGCAGTTGAACAAGATGACCATCAAGAACAAGTATCCCCTCCCGAGAATAGATGACTTGATCGATCAGTTGCATGGATCCTCGGTGTTTTCAAAGATTGACTTGCGATCAAGATATCATCAGATTCTGGTGAAGGAGGATGATGTACAGAAGACGACCTTCAGGTCTCGGTATGGACACTACGAGTATGTGGTTATGCCTTTTGGTGTGACCAATGCTCCGGCGGTGTTCATGTACTACATGAACAAAATTTCCAGGCCCTTCTTGGATAAATTTGTCGTAGTCTTCATAGACGACATCCTTATCTATTCCAAGACTCAAGAAGAGCATGCCGAGCACCTGAGGCTAGTGCTTGGTATCTTGAGGGAGAAGCGACTATATGCTAAGCTGTCCAAGTGTGAATTCTGGATGGATGAGGTACAATTCTTGGGCCATGTGATATCTGCGCAAGGCATTGCGGTAGACCCAGCAAAATTCGATGCAGTGGTTAAGTGGGAAAGTCCCAAGTCAGCAACCGAAATCAGAAGCTTTGTGGGTTTAGCGGCTACTATAGGAGATTCATAGAGGGATTCTCCAAGATAGTGGCGCCCCTGAGCCAGCTTACTCGGAAAGACCAACCCTTCGCTTGGACGGATAAGTGTGAGGGAAGTTTCCAAGATCTGAAGCGACGATTGACGAGCGCCTCGATATTGGTTATCCCGGATGTTGGAAAACCCTTTGAGGTTTATTGTGACGCATCCCACCTTGGATTTGGTTGTGTTCTGATGCCAGAAAAGAAGGCAGTGACATATGCGTCGAGGCAACTCAAGGTGTATGAGAGAAACTATCCCACTCATGAACTGGAGCTAACAGCCATAGTTTTTGCCCTGAAAATTTGGAGGCACTACCTCTACAGTGCTTAAGTCCGGGTATTCAGTGATCACAAGAGTCTGAAGTACCTATTCGACCAGAAGGAGTTAAGCATAAGGCAAAGAAGATGGATGGAATTCTTGAAGGATTATGATTTTGAGCTTTTGTACCATCCAAGGAAGGCAAACGTAGTAGCCGATGCTCTGAGTAGGAAGACGGTACACACCGCTCACCTCATGATCAAGGAGGTGGAATTGCTAGAGAAATTTAGAGACATGAAACTACAGGTGGAGTTGGAGTCAGGATTCATTAGATGTAGTAATCTGACCATATCTAGTGACTTCCTGAACTCGGTGAGAGAAAGACAACTGTTGGATGCTAGTCTGAACAAGGTTAGAGCGCAAGTGGGGTCAGAAGAGGCAAATGACTTTGCTTTGGGTAACAACCACATATTGAGATTCCATGGCAGAGTGTGTGTGCCTGATGATGCGGAGGTGAAAAGGCTGATCCTTGAGGAAAGGCATAAGAGTCGTCTTAGTCTGCATCCCGGCATGACTAAGATGTACCAGAACCTCAAGGGAAGCTTTCTAGTGGAAGGGGATGAAGAAGGATGTGGCACAGTTCGTGTCTGCTTGCCTGACCTGTCAAAAGGCAAAGGTAGAGCACTAGAGACCCAGCGAGATGATACAGCCCCTGGAGGTACCATTGTGGAAATGGGATAGCATCTCGATGGACTTTGTGACCCATTTGCCACGCATTTTTAGAGGGCATGACACCATCTGGGTCATAGTGGACCGTCTGACCAAGAGTCCACATTTCTTAGCAATGAACCTGAGGATGTCTATGGTTAAGTTGGCTCAGTTGTACATCAAGGAGATTGTGAGATTGCATGGGGTTCCTTCGAGCATTGTATCAAATAGAGATCCACGGTTCACATCGCGGTTTTGGCAAACCTTGCAGGGTGCTTTGGGAAGCAAACTCACGATGAGTTCAGCTTTTCACCCTTAGACAGATGGTCAGTCTGAGAGAACGATCTAGTCGCTTGAAGACTTACTGCGAACATGCATACTAGATAATTTGGGTGCTTGGGATGAAGTGTTACCGTTGATTGAGTTCACCTACAACAATAGTTTCCATGCAAGCATAGGGATGGCACCGTATGAGGCTCTTTATGGTCGGAGGTGCAGGACTCCCTTGTGTTGGTACCAGGACGGGGAGGCAGTGTTAGTTGGGCCAGAATTGTTGGAACAGACCACCGAGAAGGTGAGGTTGGTGAGGAATAGGATGCAGGCTTCACAGAGCAGACAAAAGGCGTATGCAAACCGCAGGAGGAGACCTTTGGAATTCGAGGCAAGAGATCATGTGTTCTTGAGGGTGACCAGAAGGGCTCTCCGTTCAAGAAAGCTTTCTCCTAAGTTCCTTGGCCCCTATCAGATCTCGATAAGGATTGGACTAGTTGCTTATGAGATAGCTTTGCCTCCTCAGTTGGCAAATCTTCGCCCCGTGTTCCACGTGTCATAGTTGAGGAAGTATGTGTTTGATCTGGCCCATGTGTAGGAAGCTGAGGATATACAGATCAAGGAGGACCTTACTGTGGAAGTGCCATCCATTGCTCTGCACGATAGCAAGGTGGAAGAACGCAGAGCAAAAATAGTCAGACTAGTTAAGGTCATCTAGGATCGGAGAGCAGGTGACTCTACTTGGGAGTTGGAGGAGGATATGAGGAAATCACACCCGCACCTTTTTACTTGGTAAGTTTTATTATCGAGGAAAAAAATTTTCTTGTTGAGGAGAATGTAAGGCCTATTAATTTTGTTATTCTTTTCTGCCTAAGTCCTTAAGGGTTGCCCCAAAGTTCGTTGGGCCTAAGGCTGGCCCAAGAAAAGGGAACCATACCCTAAGTCTGCCCTAACGCACTCCTCTCCTCTCACTTTCAGAAACAGCCGCTTTACTCTCCTCACCAAAACAGTGCTCTGCTAGGTTTGATCTTCGGCCTCCGTCGAGTTCGTTCAAGCTCTTTTTGCTCAACGTAAGTTACCCTTCATCTCAGACCATCCCTTCCTTGGCATGATTTTCATGTTTTCCTAAATAGGGTTCTGTAGTGAGCTCATCTTAAGTTCTCTTCCGCTATTTTCCAGCTTCTAAGTCTCTTCTTGGAGTTGTTGCGCGCTACGTTTGCTTGCCAAGGTCCTGTATTAACCCCTTTCCAGGTACTGGAAGCTAGGGCTCATCTGTCTAGGTCGTTTTTCTGCTTGTTCTACTGTTATTGTATGGTTCTGTGGATTATATGCTACTGTGATGTGATAAGAATGTCGTTTGGCCTTTGGGTTTGGTGTATGTGTATATGTTGTGTGAATGAACAGTGGCGGACACTGGTTTTCTCGCCTAAACGAGCATGCCTCGCCTAGGCGAGACTAACAGGGGACTCGCCCAAAAACTTCTGCACAAAGGGTCGCCCAGGCGACTTGGTTTCTTTTTTAGCGAGGTGCACTCTCGCTTAGGCGAGAATGGTCTCGCCTGAGCGAGACGTCGTAGAGCCCACTGTTCCCTTGTCGCGCCCTCGCCTAGGCGAGATGGGATTCGCCTGAGCGAACCTTGTTAGTTTGAGCGAGGCAGCGGGCAAGTTTGATGTTCTTGTTGAATGGCTCACTAATGTGTGGCTTACTTGCATGATCTAAATACTTTACAAAAAGGGTTACTTGATGATGGCATGATTAATATATGAGTTTGAGATGGAAATGGTATGTTATTTTATTGGATATGAATTGGAAGGCATGAGTTACATGATTTGTTGCTTATGCATGATATTGATGTGATGAAAGTTCTTGATTGGTGGGTGAGGCATGTATAAAGTATGAGTAGGGCATAATTCCAAGACTCTTGTAGTGAGAGATCTTGGTGGCGCCTCATCTGCTGGACGTAATTCCATGGACCCTCTTAAGGGGAGTTCCTAGTGATACCTTGACAAAAGGACGTAATTCCACGGGGGGTCGTGCTGGTGCCTCAGGGTCAGGGCGTAATTCCACGAAGATCACGTGGTGGTGCCTCTTGTAAAGGTATAATTCCGTGAAGGCCTCGTGGTGACGCCTCATTTCTAGGACATAATTCCACTGCCACGTGGTGGTGCCTCAGATACGTATCCGGATAGTCAAGTCTTGTAGTTTTGAAGGGGGTTTGATATATCATGTGGGGGTTCCCGTCATTTATGCTTGAATTTATGATTGAATGATGATTATTATGATGTATGAATTTTGTGCACTAGCTTACCCCTTTCGCTTGTTTGTATGGTTGTGTGTGTGGTTTTCCCCCTTTGCAATGATCATCAATTCTATTGATGTGAGCAGATGTGAGGACCCGAGGCAGTGGTAATGGCGATGGAGATGCTACAGCTTGAAGTCCATGGGCAGGTATGGGTTTACTATGGAGCCCTCAGCTGGAGAAGTTTGTTATCTAGATTTATCTTTCTGTACGAGAACCAGTGTTGTTGTGATTTATGTGTTTTGGGTTAGGCAGTGTAGTGCCTCTTTCTTTCGTTATGGATAGGTTGGGGTACTGTGTACGCCATACCCCGTCTTTCCGCACTCTTTGAATATTTAATATATGTGGCGTTTATTTAAGTTGATTTTTATCTATTTAATTGGGAAGTTACAAGAACCAAGTAGATAAGATCTAAACTTTTCAAGTGCAAAAACTACCGCAAGAAGCTCCTTTTCTATTGTGGTGTAGTTTGCTTGGGCAGTATCTAATGTCTTAGAGGCGTAGTAGATTACCCTCGACTGCTTGTTAATTCTTTGAGCTAGAACAGCCCCCAATGCATAATTGGATGCATCACACATCAGCTCGAACAGGGCTGTCCTGTCGGGCGCCTGAATGATTGGAGTGGTGGTTAAGGACTTCTTGAGACAATCAAAAGCCTCTTTGCATCCTTCATCAACGATGAAGTCAAAATCTTTTTGTAGTAAGTTGGACAGTGGAAGGGCCTTTTTACTGAAGTTCTGAATGAAGTGCTTGTAAAACCCTGCATGGTCAAGAAAAGAATGAACCTCTCGCACAGAAGAGGGCAATTGAAATCTTGGCAAGGTCAACTTCAATGCCCTTTCTTGAAATTATGTGCCCCAATACTATGCCTTGTTCTACCATTAAATGGCATTTCCTAAAATTGAGAACAATGATAGATTCGATGAACCTATTTAAAACTTTTTCCAAACTATCCAAACATGCATCAAAAGAGGACCCATACACAATAAAGTCGTCCATAAACACCTCTATGCATTTTTCAAGAAAATCACTAAAAATGCTAAGCATGTACCGCTGGAATGTGCCAGGGGCATTGGATAGGCCAAACGACATCCTCCTATAGGCAAAAGTGCCAAAGGGGCAAGTGAATGTGGTTTTCTCTTGGTCCTCAGGTGCAATACGAATTTGAAAGCAACCAGAAAAACCATCAAGAAAGCAATAGTGAGACTTACCTGCCAAGCACTCAAGCATCTGATCAATAAAAGGCAGGTGGAAGTGGTCTTTCCTAGTTTCTTGATTTAGCCTTCTATAGTCGATGCAAACTCTCCAACTGTTTTGCACCCTTATTGGAATCAACTCTTCTTTTTCATTCTTGACTATAGTAAGGCCTGTCTTTTTAAGAACAACATGGATGGGGCTGACCCATTGACTGTCAGAAATGGGGTAGATGATCCCAGCTAGTAGAAGCTTGGTCACCTCCTTCTTGACAACATCCGAGATGATAGGGTTGAGTCGCCTTTGTGGCTGTCTCATTGGCTTTGCTCCATCTTCCAACAATATCCTGTGCATGCATGTTGATTGGCTAATACCAGGAATGTCATCCAATGTCTATCCCATTGCCTTCTTGTGCTTTTTAAGAACATGCAACAACCTCTGCTCTTGTTCAGTAGTGAGGGAGGTGGAAATGATGACATGCAGTTTGTCCTCCTCCTCTAAGTATACGTACTTGAGGTTGTCTGGCAGGGGTTTCAACTCTGGAGTACTGAATGTTAGCTGAATATCAAGAACTAGAAGGGAGGGAGAAATGGGTTCCATAATCTGTACCTCAGCATAATATCATATGCATATGTACTTCCTGCAACATGGTTAGTGCAATCTGATCGTATAACATCAAAGTCAATAGGTACAACATCCAGAGAGTCAAACTCAATAGATTGAACATTATCCACATCATATTCAGCATCATCAGAATCAGAATCAAGAACATCAATGCATGCAAACTCAGATAACTCAGACACAGATGAATGTTTTAATGCATGCAAAGAGTGGAAATCAGAAATAAGTCCATCAACAACATCATCAATAATATCAACATGAAAAACAGAGTGATCCTCAGAAGGATGTTTCATGGCATCCAAAATATTAAATCGCAAACAATATCATCAAACTCCATGGACAAAGTAATTGCATGGACATCAATCTTGGTTCGTGCAGTTTTCAAAAATGGTCTACCTAAAATGATTGGTGCAGAACCATGTGAAAATCCTTCTTCCATATCAAGAATGTAAAAATCAGCAGGGAAAATCCATTTACCAACACGAACCAAAACATCATCAACCAAACCTACGGGGTGGGCAACACTTCTATTTGCCAACTAAATCACCACACCCGTAGGTTGTAAGGGTCCAAGAGAAAGAGATTTAAAAATAGACAGAGGAATTACATTTATTGAAGCACCAAGATCAAGCATTGCATTTTCAAATTTATTGTTACCTATGATACAAGGTACACAAAATGTACCTGGGTCCTTGCACTTCTCAGGAATCTGAGAAACGGATTTACCTATCAATGCTGACACATTTCTACCCATGCTGATCTTTTCGTTTCCCTTTAGCCTCCTTTTGTGCGTGCATAGCTCCTTCAAGAACTTTGTATATCTGGGAATCTATTTGATGGCATCCAACAAAGGTATGTTCACCTCCACCTTCCTGAATGTTTCTAAGATCTCCCTATCAACCTCTTCCATCTTTTTGCTTGGAATGGCTCTTGGAGGGAAAGGAAGAGGTATGAAAGGTGCAGCAGTAGAGGTGGAAGGTGTAGAAGTCACACAAGATGTGAAAGGACCAGTTGCATGAGCATCACGCTTTCTCTGAAGTGTGGCAGGGTCGACTTCCTTTTAAGGTGTAGGCTCATGAGTGGGAACTTCAATGTCTTCCCAAATCTCAATGTAATGGCACTCACATTTCTTGGATTCTCCACCGTTTGTGATGGCAACCTGTCAGAATTCTGAGCCTGTGACTGGTTTAGCTGAGTGGCCATATACCCTATTTGATTTGTCAAACTCTGGATTGAGGCCCTAGTCTCCTGCTGGAATTACATATTTTGAATGGTCATCATCCTGACCAACTCCTCCAATGAAGTAGAAGAAGAAGGTGCAGGTGTTGCAGCAGGAGCTGGTGTGGGTACATGTGGAACCAGAGCAGCTTGTGCAAGTGTAGCCCTTTGTTGTGGAGGTGGCTGCACATTTTGAAATTGTTGGTTTTGCTGCTGTTGGTTGCCCTGGTTTCCCCATCTCAAATTAGGGTGATTCCTCCATCCTAGATTATATCTGTTTGTTGACAAATCATGGTGGTTTTGTTGTTGACAAATGCACTAGTGTAGAAGAAGAAGCAGCAGCCTATTGTTGCAATGTTGGGCAAGAGTCTGTAAAATGATCAGAAGATGTACAAAGGCCATAAAATCTTATAGTTGGAGCTCTCTAATTAGAACCAAGTTGGTTGACTAGTGTGGTAAGAGCATCAATCTTACTCTCCAACTTCTTCGTGTATTCGACTACCCCGAGATCATTTACTCCTCTAACAATTGTGGCATCACTCTTTGTGCCAAATTGTTAAGAATTGGAAGCCATGTTTTCAATTAGTTGCCTGGCTACAGCTGGGGTTATGTTACCAAGAGCACCACCACTTGCGGCATCAATCATATTTATATCCATGTGGTGCAGGCCTTCATAAAAATACTATAGAAGGAGATGTTAAGAGATTTGATGGTGAGGGCAGCTTTATCAAAGATTCTTGAACCTCTCCTAGTACTCATAGAGGGTCTCCCCAGATTGTTTCTTGATGCTAGAAATTTCCTTCCTTATGGCGGTTGTCCTTGAAGCAGGGAAGAACTTGGCAAGGAATAATCTCTTCAAGTCATCCTAGCTCGTGATGGACCTGGGTGCAAGGTAGTACAACCAGTCTTTTGCATTGCCCTCTAAGGAATGAGGAAAGGCCTTCAAGTATACATGGTCCTCCTGGACATCAGCAGGCTTCATAGTGGAACACATGACATGAAACTGCTTCAAGTGTTTGCACGGGTGTAACAAGTTTATTAAGTTTTTAACACATATGGAACTTCCTCTTTAGGTATTGAATGCATAAACTATCATAAGTGAACTTTGGTGCAGTGAGCTCACTCATGGTCCTCTCATGAAGTGGAGGAGGTTGAGCCATGTTATCAGTATGAAAATGAGAATGTTCAGAATAAACAGTATGCTCAGAATGCAAAGAATGATGAAAATCAGAAGAGTCAGGAAAAGTCACTGAATATTCAACATTCAAGGATGGATTCCTAAGATGCCTACTTCCTCTGTGGAATGTCCTATCAATCTCAAGGTCAATGGGTTGTAATTCACTTGGGTTTTCTCTAGTCATGCACCAAAATACACTAATTCTAGTGATATTGGCATAACATAGGGTATACCTACAAGTATACTCAAACGAACTCCAAATGACTTAAAAATTGGTAGAATTGTCCTTTGAGTGCTCAAATAGAACAACAAAAAAGATCAGATCAAAACTCAAAGTACAAGTATTTTTAAAAAATTTTCAAAAGTAAAAAAATGAAGAAAAATCACAAAAACATTGCTGAAATGTAGAAAATGGCATTTTCTGGAGAATCTGAGTTTGCAAACTGGCAAAGCGGATTTCAACAAGGTAGGAAATTAAATTTCACCCCGAATGCATATAAAATAATAGTGATTCTGATAACCAGAGCAAAAGTTATGGTTCTCTAAAGTTTCACGAAAAATTAGTCCAAATATTTTTTGAATCTCTCAACTTAGACAATACCAACTACTCCAGCTATTTTTCCCATCAAGTTCAATGTCTTAGAAGTGGGGGGGGGGGGAAGTTTAAGTCAAAACAAGCACCGTAGCTAAAAGACCAAAAATCCAGAAAGGAAATGCCAAATTCGGATACTATTCATGCACTATTCACTACTACAAATGACATTATTCATGCGCGTCGCGACACTATTCACTCTACTATACAGACAACATGCACACTACACGAAAACACATAGAAACACTACCACAATGAACATACACCAACTCAACCACACTTGAACTACACACACACACACCAAAACACTGAACACAAACACACTGAAAATTTTACTTTGAACAAAACGATTGGGCCCGGCAACGGCGCCAAATTTGATAGAGGTCGTACCCCACCAAATTAAAACACTTAAAATGCAATATGTGACAATTGAATCAAGTCGTCTCCCAACGACCAATACTTTTGTCCAAAGCTTCAAATTTCCATATTCAAACACAACACAATAACACAAGGGGGGTTTGACGGACAGATTCAGAATGCTAATCAACAGATTAAATTGAATGCGACAATGATTAGAACTGTATTAACATCCTTGCTTCAAACACAATTTCACTTATCATAGGCCACCAAATTAACACCTTTGCTTTCTCTTAATCCACTAGATAATAATCCACTAAGCGAAAATTTCAATCTAATTTCATTATGCAATTAAGGTTCACACATCCTTAAATTCGTGACAGCCAAGCTACATACATTAAGCATGAACATAACTTAACCCAAACAGATGCAATTACTTTGTAAATTAAGCATAAACAGATTCATCACATGCATTCTCGAATTTAGAACAAAGAGACATGGTAGATTTCACAAAACAAGCACAACCTCAAAGCTTCATTGCATTTTTCATCAAGGAGTCAATACACAAATTTAACTAGACATGGAAAATGGAGCAAACAAACTCTTCAAATCTGGAATCACAAAAACAGAACCGAAAACCCTAACTTCAAACTCTCCAAACGTGATTTCAACATCGAAAGACGAATTTAAGAGCTTCAATTGAATGGAAAACGATGCAATGGTATAAAAACAGAAAACTCCATCAATGGGTGTTGTTCCAAATCAATAAAGTCTAAAAAACGAGATACCCAAGCTAGAAAATGAAATTAAAACGTAAAACCCTCAATGGGTGCAGTCAAATGTGCATAAAAACGGTAAAAATGAGGCAAAAATGTGAAAAAACGCAAAGAGCACTTCCATGGAAGCTTAGAGAACGAAAATGGAGGTTGGAGAAAGGTAGAAGATGAAGTGCGCGGCTGGTCTCATGCATCTCGTGGTCCCATCACTCTGCCAGCATTATTTACGAAATTGCCATTATGAGCTGCCGAATTACAAAAATGTCACTCCTAGGACTCTAATATTGGCCTATTCACTCAGATGACGTGGAAATGACGTGGAAATAATGTGGCAATGATGTGTCAAGTCTCTTTAACTAAATATTAATGTCCAAGCTCCAAAATTGCTTCACCCAAATACCTAAAAATAATTAAAAATGAAAATTAGGCCAAATAATGAGAAATTAACCCAAATTCGGAACAATGGCCCAATAAAGCCCAGTAGATGAAAAACACACGAAAGATGAATAATTAAGCACTGAACAACTGTCAAATGCGTACACAAATGCTAGTGGAATGGAGGAAAATAATGACTCATCAGCGCGCAAGGAAGAAGAAGAAAGGTTCGCGATTTTGTGCCCTAATTAAACTATATGGTCTTGGTTCAATTAATAAATGATGCATATAGCCTTATTTGGCACCAGTTCAGTGCCACCCGAGGCTAAAGACGTAACGGCTAGTGGCAATTTGAAATATTCAGCCAGGTTTTTGGCTTCGGGTTTTAGTTTAACCGAGGCATAAAAGTTGTCTAGAATTGCAAAAATGCCACTGCGCCATTATATGCTTCGGTTCCTGGCCAACCGAGGCATATAAGGCGAGGTAAAAAATGGATTCTGCACTAGTGTGTATACCAAGGTTTGATCCCACAACCTTGCCAATGTCAAGTAAATGCACAACCAATTCATGTTTCATGATAATTCATATAATTCTATGATTATATTATCATTCAACCTGTTCAAGCATATTATTAAAAGTAATAATAATTTAAATAACACATAATTGGCATACATAGGACTTGAACCCAAGTCCTCTCACACAAAATAAAGTTCTCTCAACCACTTGAGCTGGTATTATTCGACGTCATACATGTTACAATTAAATGTCATAAAGGCTCCCACTACCCGCATTTATTAATTATTTATTTATTTAATAAATTAATTTTCACGGGTCTTACATTTGACAAAAATCGACTAATTATACCAACAACATGTGCAATATATGGTCTCGTGCACACCATTGCATTCATCAAACTGCCCACCGCAGATGCATAACGAACTCTACTCATATATGCCTTCTCAACTTCATTTGAACGACTTTGTTTAACACTTAGTTTAAAATGAGTAGCAAGAGGAGTGCTTACGACTTTCACATTTTCCATCTGGAATCTCTGCAAGACCCTTTTAATATAGTGTTCCTGTGACAGCCAAAGCTTCCTTTCTTTTCGTTCTCGAATGATTCTTATTCCAAGAATCTATTTAGCACCTCCTAAGTCCTTCATAGTAAATGACTCACCCAATTGCTTCTTCAACTGTTAATTTTGGAAACATTTTTCCCAACAATAAGCATGTCATCAACATATAATAACAAGATAATAAAGTCATCATTAGAAAAACTTTTAACAAAGACACAAAGATCAGAAGTAGTCTTCTTGTAGCCTTGCTCACACATAAAAGACTCAAACTTCTTACACCATTGCCTTGGAGCCTGCTTTAAACCGTATAGACTTATTCTTAGCCTACACACATAATCTTCCTTGCCTGCAACAATAAAACCATTAGGTTGCTTCATTGATATCTCTTCCTCCACATTACCATGAAGGAAAGTTGTCTTCACATCCATCTCCTCAACCTCCAAATCAAGAGTAGCAGCTAAACTTAGCACAGTTCTGATGGATGGCATTTTCACCACAGGTGAGAAAATCTCATTGAAATCAACACCCGTTTTCTTTCTGAAACCTTTCACCACCAATCTGACCTTGTACTTTGGAAATGTAGAATTAGCATCTTGTTTCATCTTGAAGATCCACCTGTTTTCTAAAGCCCTTTTTCCCTTAGGAAATTTCACCAAGCCATAAGTGTGATTATCATGCAAAGATTTCATTTCATCTTGCATTGCATCCAACCACTTTTGTTTTTCTTCACTCTCCAAAGCCTCTTCAAAACACTCAGGTTCTCCATTGTCAGTCAAGGTTATGTACTCATCACAAGAATACCTTGTAGAAGGTTGTTTCTATCTATTAGACCTCCTGAGTTGGACTTGAGGTGGTTCAGGTATATCACCAAGATCATCATCATCATGTTCCTCTTGAGCATCATCATTTGGAACCACTACTCCACTTCCAACTTGTTGATCATCAACATCACCATGTTGTTCATCATCTTGAGCTTCTGTTTCAACATTCTCCAGATTGTGAGCGAGCAACCTCATCGAATTACCATCAGTGAGATTACTATCTTTCTCGGGTGTGGTCTTCTCCACCTCTCAACCAAGGCACGAAATTCCTTGAATCACACTTGCAGACCAGAAACCACATCAAGAAAACCACCCAGAGGCACAAGAACACCCAAACCTGATGGTGGTTGTCCCTAGCCAACCATACATATGTTCTTCAAGCTACTCACAAGCCAAAATGCCTCCAAGATCAACCAAGATCTTCAACACACGAGTTCTAGGTGTGTATTACAAAGAGAGAGAGCTTTCCAAAGATGAATGACAAAGTTTGGTGCACAAAAACTCAGATTCACACCCGTTCTCGCGAAAACACAGCTTATATAGTTTGGTTGAAGTGAAAATAGTCGATTGAATTTTCCGTACAGTCAGCTGATTTTACCTAACTTAAGTGAAATCAGTCGATTGAAAAATAATTCAACTTACTGAATACATTCATACTAGAAACTATATACAACAAGCCTTTTAACCTGTTAAAACCCATTTTAACAGATTAAAAGAGACACATTAAGGCACACAAGACATCTAACCTATGTCATATAGCCTACCGACATTGTATAACACTAACACATTACATTTAACATGTTATTTACAGATTTAACACACTAATAACAAAATTTTCAAGTGGATCTTCATCAATCTTCATCAAACACTTAAGATCTTCATACACATGGCTTTATCAATTCTTTGCTTCAAGTTGCTTGTGCAAACAATCTCCCCCTAAATTGATGAAGCCAACATCCTCGAGTTGAATTGATGAGCTAAGATCCATACAGAAACTTGGAAGAGCTTTTGCACACAAGATACTAATATTCCAAATATACAACCAAGCAAAAGCACACAAGATTACATACATATCACATATGCATATGCTCCCCCTATAATTAATAACATGAATTAACTTCAGATTTTAGATTAAGTTTGTAGTATTATATGATTCCAGCAGATTTATTTCAGGTTTTCCAATTTTAACACCATTTTACTCATTTTAACTGATTTTCTCCCCCTTTTGGATTCATCAAATGAAAGTAAATGCATGGATCATTTTGGAAAGATGAAAATTTTCATTAAAGCGTTAACATAGGAGTGTATCAAGACAACTAATACATAATATAAATAGACCAGAGCAGAAACAGAAATGAAAAATACATCATGAACCTGAAAACTGATATAATCAGTCGACTGAAATAAGAAAATAACCGATTAAAAAATTGGAACAGACAGACAAACGCACAAAATGCAGCACGAAAATGCAATGCATGACCTATGAAGCATCCCCTTCACTCATTCCTAGGGTTGTCTCTGTTGTAGACATTAGAGAGGAGGTGATGAACATTATGCAACTGATCATCCAGGTCTTGGAACCTTGTTATGCAATAAGCATGATGTGAATTTTGTGCCATGTTGAAGTCTTGAAGCTCATTGAGAACCATTCTCTCAAATTTGGAGTATGCAGGTCCAGTATTCTCAAGAGGATTATACAATTCAATTGCCATTGGTTGTGGTTCATCTTCCTCTTGGTTTCCTCCACTAGTTCCCACTTCATGGTCATTTGCTCCAACTTCAGTATTTGCACCTTGATCTACTTCAACCAGCCAAGTGTTGCCTATCTTGGTGAATCCCATCTTGTGCATATTCAGTGTTGAAACATAATTGAGAAGACCAGTAGACTCCTCAAGCTCCCCTTCCACATCCACACCAAAATGCTCAATGAACTTGGAGATGAGCACCACATATGGAAGCTTGAAATTTGTGAGCCTCTTTGCCTTCATCATGTGGTCACGAATTATGTAGGTCCAATCCACCATCACACCATTTTGAATGTAATACATCACCACAAGATCTCCTTCATTCAAGGTTGCATGATTACTCCCCCTAGGCATGATGATTTTGGTCACCACCATAGCTAGCAACCTTTCCTCCACACGAAGCCTTCCCACATGGAAATTTCTAGTTTGCTCACCTTGATTTCTCACACATTGGTTGAAGTATTGCACTTTGTTTAATTCATCCACTGCACTAGTTTCACCTTTGCGGACTTGCACACCTCTTTTCCTTAGGCCAGCCACATCCTTCCATGTTTGCCTAGTGATTTCCATCTCCACACCTTTGACGCTTGTTTTGAGAACACCATTGTTGAATTTGAGGTTGACATAAAACACTTTCACCAAATCCGGATACACCTTGCTTGAAAGCTCAAGGAAAATCTTCAATTTTTTAGCTTTGAGATGTTGCTCAAGGTTGCCAAAGTTTTCTGCCCTTAGCCAAGACATGTGAATCACCTTAGGAAGGATGATTTGCTTCCTATTGATCTCAATCAAGAAGGTTTGATTAGCCAAGACATGTTCTTTAAACCATACCTCAAGCCTTCCTTGATTCATGGCATTTAGAGAGGATGGAGTAAGTGGGGTGGAGCTTTCATCATCTGAGGGGGTTGTTCGTGATCTTCTAGGCATGATGAAATATAGGTTTGGCTCTTACTAGCAAATAAGAATGCCAATGCATGATGCTTATGCAAGTATTTATAGAATCAGCATGTTGATTTTCAGAATCAGTCAATTAAATTGTGCAGATATTCTGGTTTCAATGCAGTACAGGAAATCACAACAATTAAATGTGTGGGAATCTATATTAGAGATGTAGTGATGTTTTTCCCATGTGTTTTATGAACAATTCACTCACAAACAGTTCATATCTAATGCATGATCATTGGAAATCATGTAATTAAAGCACTTTATGGTCAATGCAATCTGAAAAGTTGATTTTAGCTGATGTAATAGCTGTTACAGCAACTGCTACAATCCAAAAACAATCATGTTATAGAAACTTTGACTGGGTCAATCAATTAAGAATCAATTAAAGCAATTCCACATCAGCATAAGTGATTTTAACACATAAAAATACAGAGTTAGTCGACTAAAACTATACCATAAAACTGATTTTTGGTGCAATGACAAATTTAAGTGAAATCTATGTGTTAAATTTGCAATTTTACCTAACTAAAAATTTTAGATTACACGAAATTCACACCAGACCAATTTAAATCAAATATATGTGTTGTTTTGTGAGATTTAACAGATTTAACAGTTCTAGAACACAAATTATGCAGATTTTGACATTTTAAATGAAATCTATGTGTTGAATTTGCCAATTTAGCTTACTGAAATTCTGGCAGTTTTCAAATTATGGAGATTTTTATCATTTTAAATGCGGCACACACATGAATTAATAATATTAACAAGCCAAATAGACATCAACATATATTCCTCATGTCAAGAATACCTAATTCAGTTCTAAGCTTATTAAATCCATCACGCGCAAGTGGTTTAGTGAATAAATCTGCCAATTGATTTTCAGTTTTCACAAACATGATTTCAATATCACCTTTTTGAATATTATCTCTTATGAAATGATGTCTGATTTCAATGTGTTTAGTTTCAAAATGCTGAATTGGATTCTTAGTTAGGTTGATTGCACTTGTATTATCACAATAAAGAGGTACCTTCTCTAGCTTTACACCATAATCCATAAGTTGATGTTTCAACCATATGCTTTGAGCACATGCATATCCAACTGCTATGTACTCAGCCTCAGCTGTAGAGAGTGCTACACATGCTTGCTTCTTGCTATTCCATGAAATTAGGCTTGATCCTACTAGATGGCATGTACCACTTGTGATTTTCCTATCCAATTTGCCCCCTGCATAGTCAGAATCTGAAAAACCACTAAGAACAATGTAAGATTCATTAGGATACCATAATCCAACATTAGTTGTTCCTTTAAGATACTTGAGAATTCTTTTTGCAGTTTTGAAGTGTGATTCCTTTGGATTGGCTTGAAACCTAGTACACAAGCAAACACCAAATTGTATATCCAGCCTACTTAAGGTTAGATATAGCAAGGAACCAATTAACCCTCTATATTTGGTTGAATTAACTTGGTTTCCAGCTTCAACTACATCCATAAGGCAGTTTGTAGCAATTACAGTGGCAACCTCTTTTCAATCCTCCATTTTGAACTTTTTTAGTAGGTCTAAACAGTATTTTGACTGGCTTAAAAATGTTCCATGCTTGAGTTACTTCACTTGCATCCCTATGAGGTAGGTTAGCTCACCCATCATAGACATCTCAAATTTCCCTACATAGCTGCAACAAACTCTTCACACATAGAGTTATTATTTGATCCAAAGATTGTATCATCTACATATACTTGAACAAGTATTACATAACTTGCATGCTTTCTAATGAAAAGTGTTTTATCAACAACACCTTTAGCATATCCTTTAGATAAAAGAAAGTTACTTAACCTCTCATACCACCATCGTGGTGCTTGTTTCAAACCATATAAAGCCTTTTTCAATTTGAAAACATGATTAGGATAGAGGTGATCTTCAAAGCTAGGAGGTTGTGATACATACACTTCTTCATTTAAGAAACCATTCAAGAATGCATTTTTCACATCCATTTGAGAAAGTTTGAAATTACACATGCATGCATATGCTAATAATAACCTCACAGCTTCTAGCGAAGCTACAGGTGCATATGTTTCATCAAAATCAATGCCTTCCTCTTGATTACAACCTTTAGCAACTAGCCTAGCCTTATTCCTAACTATATTACCACTTTCATCCATTTTATTCCTAAACACCCATTTAGTACCAATCACATTCATTGCATCAGTTTTAGGAACAAGAGACCCCACATCATTCCTAGTGAATTAATTAAGTTCATCTTGCATAGCAACAACCCAATTACTATCACATAATGCATCATTCACATTCTTAGGTTTAATTTGAGAAACAAATGCAGCATGTTGAAAGAATGCAAGCTTGCGTGTAGTGGATACTCTCTGTTCTATGTCACCAATTATGTTGTCCTTTGATAATCCCTTTGGTTCAATCCACTCCTTGGGTAAGTTGTTGTGTGCAGCTTTTTCAGTCGATTGAATTTCCTTTTTAGTTGACTGATTTCCTGCAGCAGATTCAAGTTCTGCAATAGATTGCTTTTCTAGTGCTGTTTCTTCTTCATTTATCAAATTATGTTTCAACCCTTCTACCAACAACACATTCTTGATGTTGAAGGAGGATCCATTGCCTATGACTCCATTTCCAAGGATTCTTGCTTTGTTGTTGTCTCTATAGGTTACAAATCCTTCCTCCTTGAACTCCAACTTTGCAAATTTAGTCTTATCTCCTGTCATATGCCTTTAACAGCCACTATCTAGGTACCATAGATCCTTTTTTCCTATTTTATGACCGACAAAACAATATAGTATTACATGGTACCCTTTGATAGTTTGGGTCCAACATGGTTATGCCTTTCTAGATCCTTTTGGGATCCATTTCATAAATCCCTTAGGTACATCATGCTTTCTAACATGAAAATTCTTAAGAACATGACCTTTCTTCATACAATAGTTGCAGGAAATGAAGGGCATAACATTTGGCTCACTCTTGCAAAAGAAACTAGAGAACTTCTTGGCTTTCTTTTCATGGATAGGTGTATAAAAAAGTCCAAGAACAACTTCCAGATTTCCTTTTCCTATAGTGAACTTTGCACAAGTTTTCAAAAGATATTTCACTTGATTTTTCAAAGTAGAGCAGTTTTCACAAGATTTTCTAGTCAGCTGTTTTTCAGAACAATCGACTAAATCACTGTAAATCATTTCCAAATGTTCAAAATTAGTGTTTAAGTCGACTAATTCTTATTCTAGTTGGCTAACTCTATTTTCTAGTTAGCTATTTAATCCTTTTAACCGATTGTTCATGACAACAATTTTGTTTGCCTCACTATGCAACTCTTCAAAGTCATGCAACAATTGGTAATAGTCATTCTTATCTTTGGATGACAAGAACCTTACTTGGCTTGATGAGGATGATTCATATCCGGCCATGAGGCATAGGTTTGCTTCCTCACTTCCTTCTTAAGATGAAATGCTTTTTGAATCATCATTTTCCTCCCAAGCTTTGTAGGCATGTCTTTCCTTGCCCTTTTTCTCCTTTTTCTTATCATCAACCTTCTCCTTCTCTTTGTTAACATTAGGACATTCAATCTTGATATGTCCTTGCTTTCCACAATTATAACATGAGAATTTAGAAGAATTACTTGAATCATTTTGTTTAGAATTGTACCTCCTTTGATTACCTTTGTTGCCTTTCCTCTTGAGATACTTCCCAAACTTCTTTACTAGTAGATTCAAGTTCTCATTGTCACTAGATTCAACAACCTCTTCCTCGATTTCATCACTCTTCTTAGAGCTAGCCTTCAAGGCTATAGATCTTACCTTTTTCTCACTTGTTTCAAGCTCACTTAGCCTTTGCATTTCAATCTCATGCTCTCTAAGCTTGCTAAACAGTGCAGTTGTTGTGATGATGGATAAATCCTTGGATTCAGATATGGTAGTCACCTATGGTTGCCAATTTCTATCAAGACACTTAAGCACTTTGATGTTTAGCTCCTCTTTGTCAAATTCTTTGCCTAGACCCATGAGATGGTTGACTATGTGAGTGAACCTCTTTTGCACTTCAGCTATGGACTTTCCTTTTTGCATCTTGAAAAGCTCATACTCTTGAATCAAGGCATGCTTCCTTGCTATCTTCACTTCACTTGTTCCTTCATGTGTAACCTCTAGGACATCCCATATTTCCTTTGCATTCTTACATTGGGAGACCCTAAAAAATTCATTCATTCTTGCATTCTTACATTGGCATTGCAATCATATTAAGCTTTTCACCTTTCTTCATTAGTCCATTCACTCCAAGGCTTGTCCACCTGCTTATTTTCAAGAATACATTTAGGAGTATATGGTCCATTAACTATTGCATCCAAAATTCCCTTGTCTATAGATTCAATGAAAATTTGCATCCTTATTTTCCAAAACTGATAGTTTAGGCCACAAAACATAGGTGATCTATGAATAGTGGCATTTTTGTAATTCTAAGTGGTAGAGTGGCAATTTTGTAAATATGAGTGGCAGAGTGGATGTGACCATAAGAATTAGGTCTCCTTCCATGCTAGAGTCGCACACTTCATCTTCTACATTCTCTCCAACCACCATTTTCGTTCTCCAGGCTTCCATGGAGGTGCCCTTTGCGGTTTTTCACGTTTTTGGCTAGTTTTTATCGTTTTTATGCACATTTGATAGCACCCATTGAGGGTTTTACGTTTTGAATTCGTTTTCTATCTTGGGCAGCTCGTTTTGTGGGTTTTATAAACTTGGAATAACACCCATTAATGGGGTTTTCGTGTTTATATATAACAACATTGTTTTACATTTCATTGAAGCTTTGAAATCTCTCTTTTTACTCTTAATTTTCGTTTTCAGAATTCATAGGTTAGGGTTTCTGGTACTGTTTTTGTGATTCCAAATTTGAAGTGTTTAATTGCCCCATTTCCATGTGTAGCTAAATTCATTTATTGACTCCTTGATGAAAAATGCAATGAAGCTTTGAGGTTGTGCTTGATTTTTGAAATCTGTCATTTCTTTGTTCTGAATTCGTGGAATGCATGTGGTGAATCTGTTAATGCTTAATGTATGTAGTTGGGCTGTCACGAATTTAAGGATGTGGGCATTGCTTAATTGCATAATGAAGTTGAATTGTAATTTTCGCTTAGTGAATTATTATCTAGTGGATTGAGATGAGGCAGAGTTGGTGTTAATTTGTGTTTGAATCAAGGATGTCAATACGTTTATTTTTCACTATAGCATTTAATTTAATCTGTTGATTAGCATACTAAATCTGCCAAACCCCCTTATGTTATTATTGTGTTTATCTGGAAATTGAAGCTTTTAATGAAAATATTGGTCGTTAGGAGACGACTTGGTTCACTTTCATATACTGCATTTTATCTGTTTTAATTTGGTGGGGTACGGCCTCTATCACCCATATCCAATCTCTAAATGATATTGGTCCTATGTCTTCCTCAAAGAAGGGAATCTCACTATGAAATGTATGATGCAAATCATGACTACCATGCTTATGCAACCTAGGACTATATGTAGAATATGTACTCATGGTGATTGAATGAACTTATGAAACTTGAACAAAGTGTGGTAGAGGAAATCAATCACAAGTGGACCTCCAGGTTAGGCGAGGTGAGTCTTTAAGACTTCTTAAATACCAAGGCCAATCCTTGCCAAGATACACTTGTAAAAGGTTTCAAAGATCACGCAATTGTCTAAGTGCTAAGTAAATAGAATCACTTGAGTCACTAAGCACAAAACAAGCAAACAAGACTCAAAGAAATTTAACACTAAAAATGGACCCCTAATTGGCAAAATTTTAGAGACTTTGGTCTCATAAATCAAGCCACTATGCAACGTGAAAACATGAATCTAAACTATGCAGCCTAAGCGAAGGTGAGAAAGCACTTAGAACTTTCAACACTCTTACCACTAAAAACGTTTCACTATAGGTGAGAAAGGTTCTACTTAGGAGATGGGATTGAACACCTTGTGGTTCCCCAAGACACCTAAGTAGGCCACAATTACAATGAGGAAAAAACAAATAAAATTTGGAACACAAAGTAGGTGCTAAAATGAAGTATCCCGCAAGCACAATGGATGCAAAAAGAATGGCCAAAAACAAGTTTAGATACTCACAATTTCTTAGGCAATTTTACCAAAAAATTTTGCACACAAAGATACTTCAATTTGCACCAAATGAGTGACCAAAAGATGAAAAGAAAATAAAGCACAAAACTACAATGCAAACAAAGCAAAAGAAAGTATGGAATGGTGCTGCCAAAACAAGAGTTTCCGAGATCTTGATGGCAGTTTTAAGGCCTTAGTTGATGACCAAACTTAGAGCACCGATGATGTGATCCGAACAAGGCTTATAGCTTGGGTCAACGCCTAGGCCCAAATCATGCTCAAGGCCCAATACATGGCCCACATGCACCTTCAAGCCCAAGCCCATCAAGAGGCCCAATAACAAGGAGCATGCTCAAAAAGATCCAATTGGGCTTCTCATACTCTTCACATGGGCCAAAAGAGATGTGAAGATTTGAAGAGGTGTCTCAAAGAGCAATAAATAGCAATAATATTTGGCCCATTGTTTAGGCTTTGCTTTCTAGAATAATAAGTCAAACAATGAGTAGTTCAATTGATAAAATTGGGTTTGACTAAGCCCAATAGGAGATTTGGCCATGAGCTATCAAAAGAGCCAAGGTGGACTAAGTGGAAGTCAACACTTCTTCCTACACCTCATGGATCCAAAGCATCCAATGGCTCTCCTTTCTCATGTGTAAATTGCTTCATATAAAAGCCAAAATTCCACTCATTTGTAGACACTCTTGAAATTTTATGCAATAGATGCAACTTGAGTTGAGAGCACTCCTCCCTCTATTGCCTTT
>Ga0214542_1003194_pt1 | contig 33744 bp, 18 predicted proteins | sample CNSS1metaG_FD_160096 | JGI IMG/M metagenome (GOLD analysis project Ga0214542, IMG submission 160096) | Root nodule microbial communities from cowpea collected in UCLA plant growth center, Los Angeles, California, USA - CNSS1 | ecosystem: Host-associated > Plants > Roots > Nodule | place: USA...
CTGCTATCATCAGCGAATCTAATCTTTCCCTGCGAAGAATCATCAAGTTTGATAAACCAATCACGTCTACCTGTCATATGAGTGGAGCACCCCGAGTCTAGATACCAGGAGGTTATTTCCTCTGGTTCTGCGCTACTGGTTTTGGCCATAAGTAACACCATATCAGAATCAGAAGATGCTGCGTCTTGGGCCAGATTAGCTTGGTTCTTTGGCCTATTCTTGGCACCTTCACCATACCAACATTCATGAGCAAAGTGCCCGAGCTTCTGACAGTTGTAACACTTCAATTTCTTCTTCCACTCCTTGTCATCTTTTCCTTGTTTCTTCAGATCTTTTCCAGTCTTGGATTCATCTTCTGATTTCTCTTCTTGCTTCTTACGGTGCTTTCCTTCTTTCTTGAAGCCTTTGGCCTTTGTCTTGTAAGTTGTTCTGACCTGTAACGCCTGTTCTTGACAGTGTTTGCGATCATCCATCCTAAACTCGTGTGCTTCCAGAGAGTGTTGGAGTTCCTCTATCTTCAATGTCGCAAGATTCTTTGTCTCCTCTATAGTTATTACTAAATGATCAAATTTAGGAGGAAGTGATCTTAGTACCTTGTGTATTACGTGTTGTTCTGACACTTTATCACCACAGCATTTCATCGCATTCACCAGCTCTTGAATTTTGTTCAAGTATTGAGATACTGTCTCGCTGTCTTCCATCATCAGGAATTCAAACCTCCTCTTTAACGCTTGCAGCTTCACTGTTTTGTGCTTATCATCACCATATGTATTGATCAATATTTCCCAAGCCTCTTTTGCTGTCTCAGCTTGTGAAATCTTGTTAAAGATTTGTGAATCTACGCATTGGTACAACAAGAACCTCGCTTTGCCATCCAATTTCTACTGCAGCCTATAATTTCTTTTGTCTTCGTCTGTAGCTTTACTGCTCAGCTCTCCAAGACCCGTTTCAATTATTTCTGCCACATCTTGGAACTGAAACACAGCCTTCATCTTTATCTTCCAATCATCAAACATCTTACCATCAAAGATTGGTAAGCCTCCTTGTATGATGCTTCCACTTCCGGCCATCTTGATCATGAAAACTCCTCAGAATATTGCACACTTCTTGACACCTTTTATTTTCTTGGAATCTTTGAAGATTGCACTAGCTTCCCGGCCACACACCACACCACTCTACGATACTCCTTTTTACACGATCTACAAAGCTTCGTTTCTTCTTCCACACAGACGAACCTATGCTCTTGATACCATATTAAACACAGAGCTGGCAACGTAATGGGGACATTCACGTAAGGAAAGAGAAAGTGAGAGAGATCACAGAGTTTGACTGAAAGATATGAAGCTTGTCTATTACGTGAAATGCAGAGAGTATTTTATACAGAAAACGAGTAACAGTTATAACCGAAAATAACAGAAACAACAGAATATAGTTTGGCTTTTGACATCTACCAACAATAATTAATATTTTAACAACTTTGAAATTTATATTTCACAGTGATATATTTTATTCTAGTTTTAGTCGATAACAAAATGTGTACTAAAATGGGTTGCTATACGGTCCATAGTATGATTGATTACATAGGTGTTATTTACGTTGAATTATTACATTATTCAATCTAATTCAAATCAATTAAATTAAGTTGAATTTTCATTTATATTTCAGTTAAACTTGATTAAACATGAAATAATTCACTTTTATATGGGTTGAGTGATGAATTTAATAATTCAATTATTTTTTTAAATTGATACTTAAAAATACATTTTTTAACAAATAAAGTTATTCAAAAATTTTATTTTATTGATCCAATTAAATATAATTTGCTCAATTGAGCTGGATTGAACGATATCTCTATTTGTGACATGTTTAAAACTAAATGAAGAAAAAGAAAGAAAAGCAGCGACCTTCAACCTCATCTATTCCCCTACGCTTTCCCTTCGCACGACCAATTTTATCTTTTATTTTTCTTTTCTCTTGATTCCACCTCCAAATCTTATCCGTTCCCTGATCTAATCACACCATTTTGTATTAAGAATTATTTTAAACATATCAAATTTTAAAATAAAATAAGTTTTACAAAATTATTATTATCTAGTTTTTACATAGTTTTAATTATCCATCTCGAAACATTTAAGATAAGTGATATTATCGGTCTTTAAGAAACGAGATCCTTTTATTTGTGCATCCAATATTATCTTTTAATATTGTTAATTATTGTAATTAATGTAATGGCTAACATTACTTGTTGTCTTATTTATTAATAGAGTCTTAAGACAAATATTTTTTATATATATATATATATATATATATATATATATATATATATATATATATATTGAGTTTGTGAGGATAATTTACATACAGTACCGGGTAATTTCATTAGCTTATTCTTTGTTTTTTTTACAATTATAGTATATTATATATATAAGCATAATATAATACAAGTGATGAAAGGAAATCGTAACGAAGTCGCAAAGCTAATTAAAAATGTTAAAGTAGAATATATATATATATATATATATATATATATATATATATATAATGGACTATTATTAATTATTGATTGTGTTCCTAATGATGCTACCGAACGAACTTGGGTCGGAATCGAAACATTAGGTTTGTTCCAGTACCTCCAATAAGTCTCACATCGTTTAGGAGTCGAGGTCAAGCGAAGTTTAAATACTTTTACCTCCTTCCACCCTCCGAGGCACATTTTAAGGACAAAACCGTGACGAAGCTCAAACGCTCCAAAGCGAACAATATCTCGGGTATGCAGTGGTTGTTCCTAATAATAGCTATCGGACAAACTTGGGTTAGAATCGAAACATTGGTGCCCACCGTGGGGATCAATAACTCCCTTTCAACTTCCCTTGCCCTCGACTGGAGGGTAGCGGATAATGCCTTGGGTCGGAATCGGAACAAATTGTATGATAAATAAAAAGAAAGAATTATTTTAACCTTAGTTAATGACTCACTTAGGTCAAAATAATTTGGTCCCTTGACCGTGAGAGTAAAATCTGGTTTATATTCATCAAATGTAGATGATATTTTTCTCCAAGATTCTCCTTTATATTCTCGAATATTCTCCTCTCAATCTTAGTTTCCTACAGGGAGGTCGATCCTAGGGTGACATCCTCGCAAATCTTGAACCATCAACCAACTACCCTCAGTGGCGTCGGTCCTAGAGAAACATCCTTTTGGCTTCTTGCAATGACCTCTGGAGACGAGATTTTTGACTTAAATTTTCGTTCGATTCCTTGGCCTATTGAATACCTCAGTTTATTGGTGATCTTCTCCATCCAGGAGGGCACAATATGTAATGGACTGTTATTAATCATTGATCGTATGATAAACAAATTGGTAGTATAATATCTACTATTAATTTGGATCATTACACTATTATTACATTGATCCGCGTTTGTTATATTATAATGATAAATAATTATATAAAGTTTAAAAATAAAAATAATTTTAATAATTTTATTTACATTTTATTTTTTACCAAATGAGTTGAAGGAGTATATTATCTTCAAAAGAAACATTTGACATGGATTTATGATGATTTTAAGTATTTAGTACAAATGATTTAAGTATTGGGAAAAGTTGTTAGAGAAAAAAAAACGTGAGATAAGGAAGAAAAGGAAAGATTTGTAGGTATTGTATGTAAATGACAAATGTAACGTCCCAATTTAGTAGGATAAATCTAATAAGTAAAATGTGACATGTTTATAGTATAAAATAGAGCACCAACAGAAAATATATAAGAATCAACCATTACGATTATTCATAGTATACTGAAAGAAATACCCAAAGACACAACAAGAATACCTCTAGCAGGAATTAAAAGAAACAATTGGCAAAAGGATCGCTCACTGAGCAAGAAACTACATAGGCATCAGCGTCTCAAAAGTTGCTCAAAAGAGAGCCATAACTAACACCCCTGAACTGGAAAGCAGCGTCACCACCATCTGAACTATCTCTAAGAATTTCCACATCTACTCACACCAAGGATTTGGTGATCATCACAAAAAAGAAAAGCCAAACAGAGAAACAAACACCAAACAGAAAGGGTAAGTTAAAGTAAAAGATTTGTAATCATATTATTGAGCAAGTAAATGTTAAATCAAGTTATAAACATACAAATCAGTAAGCACCCAAACCATGTGATAGCAAACAAATGCAAGACCTTCTGACTCAATTATCTAGATTATACTCTTGATATAGAATTCTAACAGAAGTATGCGCTTGTGCTGGTTTCTAAACTCTGCAGAGTCTAGACACAAGGGGTTATCACCCAACACACACAAGGTTAATTCTCTAATATCTTAGGCCCAATACGTCCCAAGACTAGGACCTCCTATCACTATCACAACATAAATCATTTTACTCTATGTGAGTGTGAACAATTATTAGAGTTCAGGATACCTTCCTTTGTCTAGACATCTCCTATATCAATGTATACACTAACCACACCATCACCAATAGTTTCCCATGAAACTCTTTTATGCAAAACATTCCACATGTCATCTCAAACATTATAATCTCATGCCAATGTTCAACCAACCAACCCATTTGTATTTCATTTCATACCAAGCAAGTCAATATCACATGAAACATACATGATCACATATTCATACTTTTAAGATTAATTGAATAAATTCACAAGTTAAAGTAAGGAATTAAAATTCTACAACAATTCTCGCTTAAGCTAGACTGGTCTTGCTTAAGCTAGGAATTCTCGCTTAAGCTAAAAATTCTCGTTTGGGCGAGATTTCAAATAGGGAAGTTATCGCTTAAATGAGACCTCCTCGCCTGAACGAGATAACTCGTCGCTTAAAACGGAAGCTCGTCGCCTGAGCGAGAGTTCGAGCAAAAAAACCAGGGAGAGCTTTTGCTACTCTCGCCTAGGCGAGACGTGCTCACTTGGACAAAAATACCAGTTCTCGTCACTGTTCAAGCATGCAACAACTAGACATTCGAAATCAAACAACATCTCAATATTTTCCAAGCAACCACAACTACATACAAGCATTATTAACACGAAACTGAATTGAAAATAGGCAGATACTAAGAAAAGATTAAAAAAATCCTAGCTTCCCTTATCTTAAGTGGAGTTAAACTTTATGGGACTCTTAGTGGAGGAGAACCAGAACCAAAATAGCTTAAGGAGATGGAAGGACATGAACTCAGCTAGCTTAGAGAAGAACGATGTTCAAGCCCTAACAGAGCTTCTGAAATGAGAGAAAAGAAAGGAGGTGGTTCAGCTACGTGAGGGACAAAATGGAAATGAAATGGCAGCTGTAGGGATTTAAGGGTAACCTGTGGGCTGACTTGGGCCCAACTAAGAAGGCCAAGCCCAAAATGTTTTTTTTTAGACAGAAAATGGGGCTTACAACAAATTGACCTCTTTTTGATTTTTTGAAAATAATTTTATTTTCTTGGTTTTCTTTAATTTTGAATTATTTTTATCAATTAATAAATAGTATTTTTATGGAAATAATTACTTTTAGAAATAATTAATTTTAATTTTTTCAACTAATATTTCTGAAAAATTATATTTTTAAATTTACACGAAGATAGTTTTAGCTTTACAAAATAGAGAATTTATTATCTTTCATCAATTCATTAATTATATATTAATTAATTTTTTATTTAAATCAAATATTGTTCTATTAGAACTTTTTTTTTTTCAAAAAGACTCCAAATCAATCTTCACAATCCAAATCAATTTTTTATTTATTTATGTCCAATATTTTTCTATTATATATATATATATATTATTTTATTTTTCAAAATGACTCCAAATCAATATTCACAATCCATACCTCAATCAAAGAAAACGTTAATGCAACCTACAAACATCCTAATGGCTGGGATTTTTGTTGGAGGTTGACCTTTCGTATCCACTCATAGTGTGCCATTTAGTTTTCTCAATCGCTGAAAATCATGAAACAAAATATTTATTTTTTAATTGAAACTATTATGACTTTCCCATTAATTTGAAGCTCCTACATAATCTTTTAATGGTAGTGCTTAATCCCGCGTGGCCATCGCAAAATATTTTACATGGTTTGTTAATAACACATTATTCTAATATTGTAATGAAAAATATAATTAAAAACTCACCAGTCTATCAAATTCTTCAGAAAAAAATATTTTCAAATAAAACCAATAAATATTCGAGATTTACAATAATTTCGTAGAAAAATATCTTTTTGTGTTTGTAAGTGTTTATGTAAATAGACAATATTTTATGGAGAAAAAGAAGGATAGTGTCGGCCAACAATATCCTAATAAAGAAAGATGATGGTAATAAAACAAATGAATGTGTCACAACAATAAAATGGCAGTTAATGAAAGAAATTAATGCATATGACAAAAAATTAAAATGAAGTTAATGTGTCACGACCGACCGATTCCACTCTCAAATGTAGTTCATAATTATGCATTACATAAAAAACAAACAAAAATTCTTGCCGTCGTGCTCAAGGACCAAACACCATTTCCAAAGCTAAAATCTTCTTTCTATTGGTGCCTTTTCTTAATTTTAATTAATTAAATGATAATGAAATTTTTGTACCTCCTTCATATTATATATATATATATATATATATATATATATATATATATAATATAATATAATTTGCTGTTTATCATAGGTCCAAGTAAAGAAAATGCATTCGATACTATCGGAATAAATTTGAATATATAGGATCCGACTGAGATAGATAAACAGATAATACTTAATAAATAAAATTATATTTATAAAATAAATTACAATGACTAGGTTTAGAACGTGGATTTGAATTTCGTGCGAATTCAACTCGAATCAAAATTGATGTTTTAATATTTCTAATTTATAAGAATATTTTAAATTCAAGTTTATTAAAAATGGTTTAAAAGGAACTAATAAACAAGAAAGACAGTAGTTCTATTTGATGCAATAAACATTACTCCATCAGTTTTTTTTAATTATCGTTTCTAATAAAAAAAATACATTTTTTTCCATATTACGTTATTTTCAAAATTCCAAATAACATAATTTTTTCAATTATACATTTACTATAGATGACAGGAATTGAGAAAAGTTATTAAGGATAACCTAGGAAAAAATATATAATAATATACAAATGTAAATTAAAATTAAAAAACTGAAAAAAATAGATAACTGACTTAAAACTATATTAAAAATTAAATATTTTACTTAATTTATGTAAAAAAAAAAATCTGAAAACGACTATAATTTTTGTATTGTATCTCTTTAATATCTGCCTTTATTACTTAAACGTACTCTTTAATATAACATTTATTACAATTTCAATTTTGTGAGTGCACCTTGGCGTGTTAAGCAAAACCGAGTTATGCTCCACAGATCTATGCAGACGTTTTCAAAGTTCTGATGATGAATGGAAATGACCCCAAGAGGGAATATATAAATATATATATAAAAACCTCTGAATATTGGAATAATATTAAGAAGGAAAGTTACAAAGATAAACGTCACTATTACTGGTGCTGCTGACCCTTCAACACGTACTATTATTATCCTATATATGATATACATGTGTGTGTGTTTTTTTGTGACGAAGAAGGTTGAAAGAAAAATGATAGTGAAGGCAGAGAAAAGTATGGGTTCGGGAGTGAGGGAAGAAGGGTTGAAGCAGCACTTTGTGCTTGTACATGGCATAGGTGGGGGGAGTTGGTGCTGGTACAAAATCCGGTGCCTTATGGAGAATTCTGGGTACAAGGTCTCATGCATAGACCTGAAAAGTGCTGGAATTGATCAATCTGATGCAGATTCTGTGCTATTCTTTGATGATTATAATAAGCCTCTAATGGATTTCATGTCTTCTTTGCCGGAGAATGAACAGGTGGTCCCCCCCTCCCCTCTTCCTTATGTCCCTTTCTTTATATGCGAGTGAGTGGCATCACAACTCATATCACTCATGTGGTTGCTGTAGGTTATATTGGTGGGGCACAGCGCTGGAGGCTTGAGCATTACTCAGGCCTGTCACAAGTTTGCAAATAAGATCCGTTTAGCTGTTTATGTCGCAGCCACCATGCTCAAATCGGGATTCTTGACCCAACAAGATCTCAAAGATGTGAGTCCTTTTCGTAAACTCTAGAGTTTTGAGGTTCAATTTGAATTATGTTTCTTTCTTAATATTGGTAGTTTCTGTGTTCAAGGTGATTGATTGAGTGTCATAACTTGGGGTTAGGGGTAGAATGTGATGGTGGTGGGTACTGGCTTCCATTTTTGGTGTCGGTGTTTGGAGTCTTGAAGGTTGATGACGATGCTCTGTTGAAATAATTAGTTGCCAACTGTCTTCACAAACAGATTGTAGATTTTAGTTCTTGAGGCTCACTAAATTATGCTTCTACTTACCTACTCCCAGTTTTTTTTCCCAAGGATAGCACCATGTGCAAACAAATCAGCAGCTGTTTAGCAATAGGAGTAGGAGAGTTTGTTTGTTCAGCATGAAAGGGACGTTTTTCAACTATTTTACGTTATCCCCTCTTTTCTTTCTGGAGAAAATTCATTTTCGTGTTTCTCACTGTTAGAGTTATTAATTTGGTCAATCACCTTTTCTACTCAGATTACCACCTTTGCAGGCTTTGACAACGAACTAGTTGGAATTTAATAATGATCGGTAAAAGGGTCAGGCATTCTGACCCGGGGTGTTTATGGTTTATTTTATATTATGAACAATTTTTAATTTAATGAAAAACAATGAAAACAAATCTAACTCTAACCCCATCTCGTAAAAGCCTAGAACTAGAATGTGTACCTTTATTCAAAGTCATTACAAAGCTTCCCTTCTGTGTCTGTCTACTCTGGTTTATCAATTATCATCACTAATTGTGTGCCATGCCATCCAAACAAGCTCCTGTGAAATAACAATCCCTGTATTAATGATTATAAGCAATCTTTGTTTGGAGACAAAAAAACTTCCAAGCCTCTTTCTTTCTTTTCCTTCCTCGGTCCTACAAACCCTTTTTTTTCCACATAGCTAATATCAGATTTTCACTGTGTTCAATGTGCCCCTAATGATTGAAAAGCAACAAAGATTCACGAGCCTAATTGCTAGAATTAACTATGATAGTAGAGTAGCTAATTTTTCTGTGCCACCGATAAATAGGAGATATAATAGAAAGTTTTTGTGGTGTGTAACGAGCAGGGTGTGCCTGACTTATCTGAATATGGGGATGTGTACGAGCTAGGATTCGGATTGGGACATGATAAGCCTCCAACCAGTGCATTGGTGAAGAAAGAATTTCAACGCAAAATCCTCTACCCTTTGAGTCCTCAAGAGGTACATACATAAATATAATAATTAATTAATTTCTCATTACAGATGAAAAAAAAGACATGCTATGCTATGTTACACTGCTGAAGCTATACTATGTTGCACTGCAATTGCATGCAGAGTCTATAGACCTGTTCAATAGTATGTCACTTTCTGGAGGCATTAGGGAGTAGGGTACCCCACATGACATGCTTTGGTTTGGCCTATTGTTAATGTAATGTTATCCTCATCTTTGCCATATGTAGGACCATTTATGACGATTCCTTGAGAAAAAAAAAAAAAAAAAAAAAGAAAGAGAAAGAGAATTATTCTTCCAAATGAAAACAACTTTATGAAATAAGTTTTCCCAAAAGATGAAAGAAAAAATGAAGTTGGCATGTGCATGAGGTTGATAATGAATAGTGGAATGATGTGTCAGGATTCAACCTTGGCTGAGATGCTGCTGAGGCCAGGGCCATTGGTAGCATTGACGAGTGCAGAGTTCAGAGAAGAGGGTGGTGAAGAAGTGGAGAAGGTGCCCCGCGTGTACATAAGGACAAAGCAAGACAAGGTGGTGAAGGCAGAGCAACAGGAAGCCATGATAAAGAAGTGGCCACCATCTACTGTGTATGAACTCGACACTGATCATAGCCCTTTCTTCTCTTCCCCGTTCCTTCTCTTTGGCTTGCTTCTAAAAGCTGCAGCTTTGGATGTTGGATTCCATGCAACTGCTTCATGAACACCGATTTTCTTCTAAATCTCTGAATCAATTTACCCATTTATGTATACATTAATTGTAATTATGATGAATAATTTATAGATTATCATACTTTAAATCTATCTCTCCCGAGATTTGTTGGATCAATATGTGAGACATACTTTATTTTATTTAATTCAGATATGATTGTTTCAAATAAAGAATGTGTGGTTTATAAAAGAGTTGGAGATAATCAACAGAGAAGTATTAGTGAGTAACAATAGTAGATTACATACGAGTTGATGGTATTTTACTTTTAGTTCCGCTTAAATCCACGTTTAATTTTAACATGATATAAGGATAATTTTAGATTTTCTATCAAAATATATAAGATATGAGTTGAAGCATTCTTTAATTACAGATCAGTTTATAAGATGTAGACCAATTACTTTTATACGATTAAGACAAATAATATTTCTTTCATTTTAATTTCTTTAGTATATATTAATATAGAGAATGTTTTTAAAGACTTATAACCTTTTTAAATTAATCTGTTATATGGTATCAAGACAGCAAAATGATATGCATTACTAAATGATATATTTTTTGTTTATGAATACATGTGGAGAATAAATATAGGCATTAATTATGGGTATCATGTAATTAGTGAATTTTATTTAAATATTTTAAAAAAATTCAAGTATTCAAAATAAGGTTAATAAAATAATATTAATTATTAAAAAATTAGTTAGAATATGATTTTATATTTTTATATTTTAAAATTGATGTTGTTTTTTAAAAAGATTGATTTTGAAACTTATATTTGTATTTGTGATTCTTTTAATTTGTTTTATATGAATATTAAATTTGTTCGCATTGATCCTTTATAAGTAAATAGTCAATTTAATACACTAAATATTGACATATTTAATTTTTTTAGTATAATAAAAAAATTATATTCTTAACATAAAACTTTTAATTTCGTTAATTTTATTTAAACTTTGTTAATAGTCAAGATAATTGTATACATGTATTAATATTTGTTGTGCATTTATTAAAAGAAAAATTAACACTAATATTCTTCCTTTGGTTCTTACTTAAAACTAGAATCTTTAATAGTTGTTTAAAAAATAGTTAATAATATTAATGTTTTTAACAAACATACATATTTATTCAATTATCTTAACCATTAACGAAGTTAAAATAAAACTTAACGGAATTAAAAGTTTAATATATATTTTTATTATCAATATTTATTATATTGAACCAATATTTATCGATATTTCTTTATATAATTTTAATTGAAATATGTGTAAAAACAAATTTTTATCTAACTTTACAATATACTAAATAAATATATTTAATCATGCAAGAATGAAGTTTATTTAAATATTTAAAAACAAAAATCAAGTGATAAAAATGAAGTCAATAAAAAGTGTTTAGAAATTTATTTTATATTTTATATTTTATAAGTAAATAGTCAATTAAATATACTAAATATTGACATATTTTATTTTTTTAGTACAATAAAAAAATTTAGTCTTAATATAAAAATTTTAATTTCATTAATTTTATTTAAACTTTGTTAATAGTTAAGATAATTGTATACATGTATTAATATTTGTTGTGTGTGTATTAATGGAAAAATTAGCCCTAATATCCTTCCTTTGGTTCTTATTTTATAAAACTAAAAGCTTTAATAGTTCTTTAAAAATAGTTGCATATTAATTTAAATCTTTTTAATAAACATACATAAATATTTGTTAAATTATCTTAATAACGAAATTTAAATAAAATTTAACAGAATTAAAAAATTTATATTTTCTTAGATATTATATTAAACCAAACATTTATCTATATTTTTTTATATAATTTTAGTTGAAATATATTTAAAAATTTATTTCTTATCTAACTTTAAAATATGACAAAAAATAATTAGATACCAATTTACAAAATAAAAAATTATTGGTTATTAAAACGGTCACTATTATGAATAAAAATTATAATTATTTTATAGATTAATCTCTACAATTAGCTATCAATATTTTGACTATCAGATGAATTAGTTTCTAAATTTATTTATAATTAATTAATGGTCGATTCAAAAACTAATTCTTTTGTAACTAAAACCTTGTTAACTAGATTAATTTACAAAATAATTATAATTTTTAATTTACAATCATCACTATTTTAGTAATTAATAATTTTTAATTTTGTAAATTAATATCTAAATTGGTTTTATAATAATTCTTGTGTAACTAAAACTTTGTTAACTAGATTAATTTACAAAATAATTATAATTTTTAATTTACAATAATTACTATTTTAGTAATTAATAATTTTTAATTTTATAAATGAGTATCTAAATAGGTTTTATAATAACTAATTATGTTTGATCACTAAAATTGATTATCTTATCAAGATTTTCTTCTAGTGATTTAAATACTTAAAACAAATCAAGTGATAAAAATTAAGTCAATAAAAAGTGTTTAGAAATTGATTTTATATTTGATATTTCTTTTATTTATACTAATAAAGTTAATTTTTTTAAACATTGATTTTTTAAACTTAGATTTTATGGTGTAATTTATTTAATTTTATTTTACACAGAGAACAAATTTATTTACACTAACATTTTATTATATAATTTTAATTGAATTATATTTTAAAATTATTTTTTTATCAAAATTCTTATTCTAAAAAAAATTAAAATAATTTTATTTAAAATTTTATATCAAATAAAAACAATAAACATACAGATACCCACAAATGAAACATTTCACAAAAGGGTAGAGAATACCTACGGACACCCCCAACCACTTCTCAATCTGTTACCAAGGTCACTTGTGTTTTTTAATTAAATAATATTAAATAAAATTCAAGTGGTTTGAATTTTGGCGTTGTCACTTTAATACTCTGTTTTCATATGCCTTCAAGGTCTTCCTATATATTATTAATCCTTGTTTCCCACAATTAATCATCTAAATTAATACAATGATTACATTTTTTTTATATTATTATTTCTTTTATTATTTGTAAAGATATTTGATAACTACTATATGTGCCCTTGGGTTGGATGGCGTGTCTGTGAAAAGAATTTCATTTTTTTATACAATTTTTATTTCCAACAATATATCATTTAATATACGTCATATCGATTTATTAATTTTCTTTTTATTATTTATCAAATAAATGCAAAACTTTTCTCATTCCCTTTCCATAACTTTTCTGTATAAATTGGAAGTCTCCTGTGGCTTACCGATTCATGGTTCAAATGTTTTGATTTGGTTATTCTAAGTGAAATCTCATAACACAAAGTATCTTGTGCTAAACATTATTTGCATTTGAATCAAGAAGAAAAAAAAATGGTTAAGTATCGCCAAATCCACACTTTTCTCGACAAGAGCAAGATTAGGATTAATGTTAAATAATTAAATGTGTTAGAAACATATGATTTTTCAAAACTAATAGAGTTGATGTAAAAATAGAAAAATGAAATGAAACATGTGCTATATAAAAATTGTGCATGACATACGAGTATAACTTTCTCTTATTATTTTTGTTGGTTTTGTTCATTTTTTTTTCTTTGACTCTTAATTTCAGGAGAGTAGAATTCGTCATTAGTGTCTCTAAAATATTTTATTTGAGCACACAAGTTTTAGTCTAATGTCCAAATAATATTATTTTGAAAATGGCTAGTGTCAACCCCGTTTTAGGGTGGAGGGTGGAAAATATAGACAAAGAAAAAAAAAAAAAAAAAAAAAAAAAAAAAAGGAAGCGAAGGATAATGATGATAAATGTATAATTGATTAGATTAGATGAGACAGATAAATGAAGAGAAGGAATGAAGAAGAAAACTAATAATACAAATGATAAATATTTAATCATTTGTTACTAAGGGGAGGGAAGGGACAAGAGTGAAAAAATTAGTTCTTGAGATTTGTTAACAATAAAAAGAGTTTCGCCCGCTGGTTAAGCATGTGTTTGCATCCGGTCATTTACTATTCACACAGATACATTTGCAAGTAATAATTTAATCTATTAAAATATTTTTTTATCTATTATATCTATTAAATTATTCATAAAATTTTACAATTTTTTTTTTCAAATTCCTTTATCTATCATTCAAAACAAACAACAATATAATCGGTTCTTTGTTCATTTAAATTCATTCATTTATTTTGCTTCAATACATATCTCTAATTCAAACAGAGTCTAAAAGACTTTAAAAACACCTAAAAACGAAAATAATACAAAAAAATATGACTGATTCATACGAATTTATTTTTTATATGTTTGATTCTATCTGAATCTACATCTAATTAATTGAGACAATTTGAATTGAACTTTTCACTAAAACCTTGAAAGTGTTTGATTACAAAAACCTCTTATTTAACTATACCAAGCCAGAAACCAAATTAATTTCAAGAAGATTTACATGAGAATGGAAAACACTGAATTACATATACCTAGAGACCAAGCACTCAAAATTTGGATTCAAATTACAAGAAAAATAAAAAGAAAGACATCACCTCTGATGTGATTGATTACATAAAGTATGAACATATAGCTTGAACAAACTCCCTTGTTGATTTGTGAAAAACGTTCTTATAGTAATTGCTCTCTAACTCTGAAAAACTTGTAAAAGGAAATATGTGTTTGAAATCGATAAAGTCTTTTTCTAAGAATTTTTTTATCTAATTAAATGAAATAATAAATTATTATTAAACATTATTGATTAATTTGTTCTTTTATAAACTCAAAAACCATTTTAGTTAGATAATAACAGATTATTACTTGATTTATTTGATTATTTCTAAAATAACAAGTTTTAAGAAAAACTTTAAATAATCAATTAGTCTTCAACATAATAAATTATGTTTGAACCTTAAAAAAAAACAAGTTTTGCATATATATTAATCAATTATTGCTAAACATAATTAATTAGAAGCATATCTTCAAAAAAAATTCTTAGAATTGAGACAATCAATTATTTCTTAAGTCAGTTTAAAATTATATGTTTTGTCTTAATATAATCAATTATGTATTAAACGTAATTGATTAATTTGTTCATAAAAACACTTCTTTTGCTCAAGATCACCTTGGAAGATATTTCAAACTTTACAAAATTTTATACTACTACATCCATGTTGGGAAGAACCTTCAACACTTGTATTAAGGACATCATAAAAAAACTTCACATTCTTTAGCTTTATATTCATGTTTTACCAACACAACCACAGACAACAATGAGGAGGCACCACTTAAATGAACAACAGAGATAAAAGACAAACTTTCTATATCTTAATAGACATAAAATTTCTTTTAATTACAAAAATATCACTTCATATTTTTAACTTCAGCTACAATGGATGTAAAGTTTGAGATGTGAATGATTGTTTTCGCACTAGTAGTAGTAAGAAGAAAGATTTTTATCAATTATTAAATGAAACTTGTTACAAACATGATCTCTTAAAATGCTACGTACCATGAAGAGACGTTTATTTAAAAAGGCTAACGAGTTGATAATATGATTTTACTGTGATGTGATTTATTTTTTATATACTTTAATAACTATTAATTTTGTAGTATTAAGATTATCTCCCTAGAAGCCTTTATTCATGTTTATTTTGTAGTATTAAGATTATCTCCCTAGAAGCCTTTATTACAACGATCTAATGACTGTACTGATCCAATTATAGTATATAAACGTTATCAAAAAGGTTACTATATAATTATATCAAGCACACTAGTAGTAGAGGACGAAGAAATATAATTAAATAATATTCTTTTTTCTCCTAGTTGTATAGGAAAAAGTATTATGTAATATAAACAACGTAAAATATAAGATACATAAAATATTGTAAAATAAGATAATTATATGTTATATGGTGTTATATTGTAGAAATATGAGTAAATATTTTGATTTGAGTGTCTAAATGTCTTCTACTGAACAATTTCTAATCGATAAAAAGATAACGAGTGTCTTTGGAGAAGATAAGAAACCTTAAAATTAAAAACATGAGCATTTGGAGTACTTGTTAGAGTCTTTGGTTAATATATTTGGTTAATATATTTGGTTATGTAAGAACATCCAACACATATTACATATTATGATATTGGTTTAATCTCATGTATTTAAATGATAAATGATAATGTATCTTAAAAAAAAAGTAAGAATATATCATCTAGGAACCTATGATGAAAATCTAATTAAAAAAATATTAGAAAGAACATAATTAATGATTATAAATCGATTAAATATGAGAATTTGAGTGAAGAAAGAAAAAACAATCTCTATCCATAGATTGTGAATCAATCACACTTGAAAACAAACGATAATCTCCACCGAAAATATTAATAATATGTTATAACAATTAAAAATTTATTCAAAATTGGTATATATTAAATTTGAATTGCTTTCAATCCAATTTTTTAATTAATTTGTTTAAATAAATAAATGAAATTTTACTATATTTTAATTTTTTATTTCAATAAAATATTTCAGTGGGTGCCAAATATAAAAGAAAATATTAATATTAAACAATATTTAGCAATAGGAAAATTATCAACCCATGATATTTTGCTTTTGATATTACTTAACATTATTTCTCCACTAAAGATTGTTACAATTTTTTAAGTTGATATCACTAGAGATTTTTTTATTGACATATGTAAAAATTATTTTCATCTCACATTAATAAAGATTTTATTAATACTTTTATTTAAATTTATATTTTACTTGACTTTTTAACATAGACTAGTTTAATATTAGACCAAAGATGTTTTTTGTTAAATTATTTAAATGATCATATGAAAAATAACATTAATATATATTGAAGGAAAAATAATTTCAATTATTTTGTTGATAAATAATTACAATTGACTTTAGCACGAAAGAAACATTTTTTTAAAAATAAGTTGAAAATAATATTAAACTGATAACATCTGACTTAGACTGATTAAAAAAAAAAATTACACGAAAATAAATATAAATTTAAAAGAGAAGAAAATATGAATAATTTAAATTTGTATCTTTATTAGAAATTTGAAACTTTATATTAAAAACTCTAAACTTATAAAACTTATTTATCCAAATAGATTTGCAAATCTTTAGTATTCATAAATGATTCAACTTTTTCTTATTTTACACAGCATATATAAAACTCTAAACTCTCACTTGACCACCACGGTCAACATCCTGCACTTTGGAAGCAACAAAACTATGACCATTAATTCATGTTAGAACAAGTGTATACCACCGACCAAGGACTAGAAATTCAAATTAATTAACATCACAACTTGTTTTAATTTTCAAATGGAAGATGATAGTTTTAAAAAAAAAATTAACAAACTTCGACAAACCACTCATTTAGGTAAAAAATATTATTTTATTATTTTATTTTGGTTAAAAAATAAAAAAAATAATTTTTTAATTCTATTTATAAAAATTTTATTAAATTTGTCGATCTTCAGAGAGAAATTAGACTTGAAAAGATTTCGACATTTAATAAATATTGATATTTTGACATCATTATTTTATTTACTACCATTTGATCCACTACAAGAATGTTTGCTTTTAGCGTTCGAAAAATGGCGTCGGATGATATTTGGACGCATAAAGCGTCGGCTTAACCCACGCAACATCGACTCTAATAATAAAAAATATTTAAAAACAAAAATATCAATTCCCATCCGCTTTAATAAAATGAAAAATATTATTAATTATACGTATCGTCGGTTTAGCTGACGCAAAAAATTGATAGTTGGTGGACATTTAAAATGCAATTGTTTACGTCGGATGGCCCACGCATATCCTTCAGAAATTAATAAAATAATTTTTTATTAGGTTAACTTTTCCCCCTTTCTCTTCCCGTTTTCATTTTTTCACTTTTCCCTTTCACTTCCCGTTTTCATTTTCACTTTCCCCCCTCTGCTTTCACTTTTCCCCCTTTGCATTTTCACCGTTCAGTTCTCATTTTGCCATTGCTTTTGCGCGCGAGTGAGTATTCTGCTGAACGAACCCAAAGAGTGAGTTGCACTGGAATAGCCCACGAGCACAACTTCTCCGACGAGGTTCCTTCTTCTCCGGCAAGCGACGAGCTCAGCTCTGGGAGCTTCTTTCTGTGCGGAAAAGAGGGAAAATGGTACATCTTTGGTTTTGTTCAAATTGCATATACATTTTCTAAAAATTCACTTTCTTAATTATATTATAGGATACTAATGAAGTGACTTTAGACATTAATCTCTTACATTTTAGTTTTCATTTTTCAGGTTTCAATGCAATCCTTCTCTCTTCCATGTTGGATTGTGGGTTGGAGGTGGCTGCTATTAGGTTTTATAGGATAAGTAGAAAAACTTAGAATGAAATGCAACTTTGTAATGACAATATTAGGACTTTTTGTGTGATTGTAATGACAATATTAGGACTTTTTGTGTGACTGTAATGACAATATTAGAACTTTTTGTGTGACTGTAATGTGATTTTGGACACATGGAAACATTCGATCTTGGACCCATCAACTTTTGTGTGACTTTAATTTGTCCTAATTAAAGTCACAATGTACTTAGATTTTGTGTTTGTAATTTTAGTTCTAAATAAATGAAATGATAACCTAGATTGCTAGAATGCTGGATTGTTTGAAATGCATCTCGATGTAGGTTTTGACAGTGGATTCTGGTATTCTGGTAGTGGGTTCTGGAAATGGATGTGCGTCTGGAATGTAACTAAAAACAAAAATTTCATTTCAAATTTAGCAGGTATTTGCGTCGCCCAAACCCATGCTAGGCTGACGCTAACTATTAAAATGTCAATTGTTTGCGTCGGTCTAACCCACGCACAACCCCTAGTTTCAGATTTTCAATTCAATCATGCGTGGGCTTAGCCCACGCACATAAAGTTATTTCAATTTTTCGTGGGCTTAACCCACGCAAAGCCCACGCAAAACTGAGAAGATACGTTGAATAATCCACATTTACGTCGTCCTGACCGACGAAAGTTTTTTTAAAATTTTTCACTTTTTCTAACATTCGTGGGTTTGACCCACGCACAAGAAATTCTTATTATATTCTTTATTAGTTTTCGTCAGTTGAGCCGACAATATATATGCGGCAAAAATTCGTCCCCGTTTGGCCGACACAAACAAGCTTTGCATCGAGGAAATGGGCGTGGTCATTTTCCCGTCGCTGGACCAACGCCTTTATCTCGTTTTCGTCGGTTTTACATTGGTGGCGTCCGTTTTTGGCCGACGAAAAAAGAGTAAATTCTTGTAGTGATCCTACCTCTCACAATTACTTATTTTCTCTTTCTTCTAAAAATATAAAAGTTAATTTTTGTTAAGACTATTTTACCCTAATACAAATTATCAAATGGTCGTCAAACGGTGTCAAACAACTTTTTTTTCTTGATTATTAGATCTTGTATTTTCTATGATAATATGTATTTATAAATTTAAGTGAATTATCATATCCATATTTCACATGATAGGATGTATTTATAAAGAGTATAATATATATATATATATATATATATATATATATATATATATATATATATATATATATATATATATATATGATAAATGATTTATCGACTTTCACTCGTATAAATGTTTTAGTAACTTGAATAACGGAGTGTTGGTAGATGAATTTCTCTCGTGATAATTTGGAGCATAAACACATCATCAATCTGATGAACACAAGTCGGAGACTGTTTGACCAAATCGAACAAACAACTTATGCAATATAGCATCTTCTTCTGGTTTTGTAAAAGGAAAAGAAAAACGTGTCATGCGTATAAAATTCAGAATAAACTGAAATGAGTGGCATCCAATTCTATAGAAAGAAAACACATGAGTGATACTAATGCTGTAATTCCACTACCTGACTCCAGCAGTGTTGATGGGCCAGTTGAGTGGGAATGAAAACAAAAGAGATCTAAAACTAATTACAGAGAAATGAGAAATAAAAATGGCTAAAGTAGCAAAATTCATGTCTCTGGGATTTCTTGCTTCCTCCTGTAACATCACAATGGATTTATCGAGGGAATCTTATTGTCCATCCTTATCAACTTCTGCTACAGTTCTATTATGCATCACACCTTGTGATGTGAAGAGAACATGTTCTGTGCATGAGAATTTATGTCAAATAATTGATAGCTGCTGCTTAATTGCACAATCATCAGTTTAACTAATGTACACAAACTTTTTTCTGACTCTGTTATTTGTGCTTTGGACCCACTAGCTCCAGAATCCATGTGCTGTGTTTGGCATCGAATGTGAGGGATGGGTCATTCTGATCGGGAATCAACACCTCTTATTACGCTTCAAATCTCCTTCACTCACATGCCAATATTTCTTCGTACAAAAACTATTTTCGTAGCTATGAAATGCTATGATTGTATTGTCCATAATAAGTTTGGTGGAAGTGTTCAAAACTAATATAGGAATCATGTAACAAAATATGATGATCTTTGAGTTTTGAAACTAAATAATAATATGTATTTTTTATTTCTGAAAATATTTTTATTTTTTACTGTTATTATTATGAAGAAAATCCCATATTTTCACATTTTGAATAAATATTCGATCAAATTTGTATTTTTTTATTACAAAATAATTATGTCTGTCTCTATTAAAAATATATTTTTATATAGTAGATTTTTCTTAGTGTTGTTTTTTTCATCATCTTTTGATTTAAGAGTTGTTGTAAATAGTATTATATTCTTTTAGACTATTTTATACAATAAACCTTTCTATGCGTGGTAAACTTAATCATCAGCATTACTATATAAATGATTAATAATTTAGATTTTAGACATATTAATCAGTATTTTTTTTCTTTCTTATAGTTTTTTCTAATATACTTATTTAATATATATATATATATATATATATATATATATATATATATATATATATATTTTACTTTTATATTTAGCTTTTCATGCATAGGTTGTGATTCTTCAGTGTTTTATGAGTTCAAATCTATGAATTCATTCATTTTCTCTACCGTTTTCCCATACGACTGAGTATTTTTGTAAAATTAATCTGTACTTTTATTTGTGTGTTTTATTTGCATTTTTTTACGAATTAAGATGCATACTTCTTTGTGTCGATATACTTATTTATTACAGGCAGATTTATCCTTATTATGTATGTAGATGTATCTTTCTGTGAATTTACTTTAGACTAATGGGTCGAAATGCATGTAAAGACACTTTGATGTTTAAGTAAAATGTATAAGCAAAGTAATAAATATATATTTAATTAATATTTTATATTTCACCAATTTATAATATTAAAACATATGTATTTACCAACATTAAGGTGTGTTTGTTTTCATGTTTCGGAATCCAAATATCTGTTCATATATTATTAAAAGTCACACCAATGTTTGACATTTTTCTTTTATGTTTTATTTAGTACAAAATGCTGGTTGATTTCAAAGCAACATCCTTATATTTTTCTGTTGAACGAAATTTTTTCGTTTCATTCAAAGAATATATATTTTTTTAATTGGAATCCAAAAACACTATTAATTGCGTGTTCAAAATAATCTTTTAGCACTTGGTTAGAATATAATCAACTAATTGATTATCGAAGATTTTTTTAACATAGGATCAAGATGTAATAGTATGACCAAAAGAGTCTATAAAAGAAAAACTCATTTTCTTTGCTCAATATCATATATATTGACTCTATTAGTATAATGAATGACCCTCAAGTTTGAGGAAGGACAAATGACAAAAAAGTCTTTAAATTTTATTTTTATTTTTGTCGAAAGAAAAAGTCGGTCTAATTGGGCATACCATTGAAGAAAGCTAACTCTTGAATGGGCAACAAATAAAAAGTAGTTTAAAATGCTCCAAGTTGATTGTGGTTAGGTTCTCATGGAAAGAAAGATGTCATCATCTTGAAGAGAGAGATAAAAGCTATCAATTCTAACTATTATACTTGAGAGGGGTCACTTTTCTTAAATAAAACATTTGAGGTCGATACATTATTGGTTTTAACATGGGGAGGAAACAATTTTGAAAACAAAATATCTTAGGTTGAGATGTTATTGATTTAACTTGAACTCGGGAGGAATCACAAAGTGAAACATTAAAAGCTGAGATATTATCATTTTTATCTTAAAATTAGGAGGGATCACTTTTGGAAATGAAATATCCTAAACCAAAACACATCATTCAATTGAACTTGGGAGGGATTACTATTGGAAATGAAACATCCTAGGCCAACATGTTTGTAACTTGAACACGTGAGAGATAACTTTTGAAAGTGAAACATCCTAAGATGAGATGTTATTGATTTTAACTTATCTTTATAAGAGAAACATCTTAGGTCGAGAGATTATTGATTTTAACTTGAACTTGTGAGGGATCAAATTTAGAAGTGAACCATCATAGACCTAGATGATGTCAATTTTAACTTGAACACCTTTTGAAGAGAAACATCCTAGCTTAAGATGTTATTATTTTTAACTTGAATGTAAGAGGAATCAACTTTGGAAGTGAATCATCTTAGGTTGCAATGTTACTGAATTTAACTCACGACAAATCACTTTGCGAAACATCCTAGGTTAAAGACGTGTTAGGATAGCAGGATCGAATTAAATATCATTATATTATCTATTTTTTCACTGATTAGAGATGTGGAAGAGGAGAACTTAATGTCTCTAACTTAGTTCATGCTCTGACCTCTTTTTGTCCTCTTCTTTGGAAGACAATATTTTGTTGGCTTCCATTACCTATTTTCACCACCGTTGATTTCATCCACTCTTCTCTTCGCATGCTCATTTTAGTGCCATCAACTCCTCCTCCTGGTACAAAGCCTTTTGGTACAAATTATAACACTTTATTATCTTGTAAATTTTTTTGTTTTATTTCTTATTATATATCTCCTGATTTTAATTCTATCGAGGGAGATATCATATATTTTATTCTCTTGTATTATTATCAAATATTCAAAATATTCATGTATTATGATGATATATTGGGTTTTGTTTGATCCTTATATTATGTAATATTGTACTTTATATATCAGACAAGTTTCCAATAGATCAATATGAAAAGTTAAATTTTAGTTGCTTTTCATCAAACACCTCTTGTGCATATTTTTCTTTCTCATAACTTATACATATCTAACATGCTATCAGAACTTGTTTTTCTGAAGGTTATATTTCATGAAAGTATTTTTGAAAGTTATATTTTAGCTGCATCCAGTTTTGTGGGGTTGAGTTAGGCTTAAAGTCCTCTTTCTAACATGGTATAAGATGAAAAAAAAAACACTTTCCGCATTTTCTCCTTTCTTATGAATTTCTTGTCATAGTGAATCCTACTTCATCCTCAAACTCTCCCACAAACCCTATGAAGGGACTGTTTTCTCACGATGTCGACTTTCTCACTGTCTCGACTTCTCAAGGTTCTTGAATTTTTCAAATTTCTTAAGGTTCTCGAATTTCTTGAAGTTTTTCGTTTTTCTCAAGTTCTCAATTTTGTCAAGTTCTCAATTTTTTCTCAAGTTCTCGACTTTCTCAAGTTCTCGGCCTTCTCAAACCAATCTCTCAAGGTTCTCACCTTCTTCAAGGTTCTCTCATTCTCAAGGTCCTCGCATTCTCAAGATTCTCTTCATCCGAGTGTTCTCCAAAAACTGTTACTTTCAAGTTGGACTTTCATAAACTCCATGCCCATTTTAATTCTATTGATAGAGATATCATATAGTGTATTTCTTATATTATTATCAAATATTCATGTATTATAATAATATGTTAGGTTTTATTTGATCCCTTATATTATGGTATATTGTCTTCTATATATTAAACAAATTTCCAATAAATCAATATGAAAAGTTATATTTTAATTGTTTTTCATCTAACACCTTTTGTGCATATTTTTTTTTTCTCATAATTTATACATATCTAACATTTTCTTGTCATAGTATTGGATACCAAAACACTAACTACAATTAAGATAAAAATTGCACAGTTCACAGGAAAAACTATGCTCATTGTGTTAAGTCTTGTTCCCGTCTAATATACTAATGGTTGGGAACAAGAATCACTTATGAGTTTTAGGATACACCAATCTAAATAAATATATATTACGTGTGAAAAATAGGTTTTGGTAGCTTTAAATGGAGATTAGGCATTAAAACTACATTTAGGTTGGGTATATTATGTTGTGTTCGCCTTTCCATGATATAAAAAGTTTAGTTTTGAATTGGTTACGGGATATTATGACACGGTCATGTTAATAAAAATATTACAGGGATAAAAAAAAAGAATAATCCTAAGGCTGTGTTTGGACTGAACTGATGAGTCTGAAACAACAGTAATGTTCAGCCCATGATACATAGCCCATAATTCAGCTTGGATCACGGAACAAAATTCTACTTTTTCCACCACCATAAATTTATTGGCGTCTCTCATTCAGATTTTTCAAAAGATAAAAACTACATTATAAAAAGCGAATTAGAATATCTGGCGGTACTTAACCACTTTTATCGTATTCTTCTTCATTGACACTTAAGATTTAACAAAATTTAATTTTTATTCCAGAGCTAAAAAGCTAATCCAACTTCTTATTTTATTTTAAATAGACCCCACAATTTATCTATATTTACCACCTTTTCCCATTTCTTATCTACTATTTCCTTTTTGTTTGAATGATTCCTCATTTTATTCCAATACTAAAACTTAACAAGAACTGGTTCTTAACTTTAAGAACTGAGCAAGATCCTGTTGTTGGAGTTGCTATTAGGCAATGAATAGAAGGTATCAATTTATAGGGAATATCCCATCAAAATCAGCAAGAACAAACTTAACACAAACATACCAAACTAATAAATAAATAATAAAAGATTACATCTTATCACCCTTTACCAAATAAGTATCCACTTTGCAACTTTATTTTAAAATATCAATACTTTAATTTAAAATTAAAGTATATTACAATATTAGTATAATTAGTTGTCAAATCATTGTTTCTTTATAATCGGTTCTAAAAGTATCCATATCCTAAATAATATATTTTATTGGTTTTTATATTAAATAAATGCATGCCTATATTTATGTAATATAATTTACTTAATTTTAAATAAAATACACATTTTCACTCTCACTCATATGTCTCTTACATTTTTCTCTACTGTTTTCAAATAATATTTTATTAATTCAGAAGAAGATATAATTGAAAATTGAAAGGAAAACTTAATGGGGGCACCTTTGGTGTGCAAAATGGAGCTTGAATTAATTCTAAAGACCGAACAACAATCAGCCAATTTTTTTCATAACTTTGTGAAACATGAAGGAAGCTGTTAAGGGCAACATGAATAAAAACATGAGTAAAGTATTTTACAATGAAACATGCTTATTAATTGAGGACAGAACAAAATACGAGAACATCCAATTCTCTTGAAATGTTATTACTCTCCCTCTTGGAACAAGGTTGAAGGAAAAGATAAAAAAGATTGATCATGGTGTGTGCGCATTGGATTCAGACTCAGAAGATGGCCGGTTCTTCAACTCAGGATGCTTAATTTCCTCGATCATTCTAGCAACTTCATCCATTCTAGGCCTATTTTCTGAGCCCTTAGCTACACATGCTAATGCAATCTGAAGCATCTGCACCATTTCCTCTTCAACGTATTGTCCTCTCAGAAGCTCCTCATCAAACACTTCTGCAGTCCATTCCTCCCTCACAACAGACCTCACCCACCTTGGAAGATCAACCACATCCTCGTACCCTGGATACCTAAGTGGGGTCTTCCCTGTCAGCATTTCAAGCAGCAGCACCCCAAAGCTGTATACATCAGACTTCTGAGTGATCTTCTTTGAGTCTGTGACTTCTGGAGCTCTATATCCATTGCCTCTCGACATGGTTGCTGGGGTGTTCATTAGAGGTGGCAATCCAACATCACTGATGCAACCCTCTAGTTCTTGGGTTATCAGCACATTGTTTGACTTGATGTTGCCATGTGTGAATTTTGGACCTCCCTCGGAGTGGATGAAAGCAATTCCCTTTGCAGCTCCATGCAGAATCTTCACTCTGGAATCCCAGTCAAGTGGGGTTCTTCCTGCACCTCTGTTTCCTGTTGCATACAATTCAAGTTCATAAGTTGTAGATGCGACCACCAGCTTTAGTTCAATCAGTAACTCAAGCATGGAATTCAAGACATGATTTTGCAAATGTTAAGGATGTTGAGTAGATAGTGTTTGCACCGACAATGTAAAAGCTTTTGTATAAACTACCTAAATTTGTCAACTTTCAATCAGAAGTTGGTTATAGAACAATGATTGATACCAAGTAAAGTCGCTTTATCATATTTTAGTTAAAACTGAGAGGTTCATGTAGAATCACAAGACTTGTTAGTTTTGAAGAAAATGAGAAGAGTTTTGTACTTACCGTGCAACAGGAAAAACAAGCTGCCACCTGGCATGTAGTTGTAAACCAGAAGTTTTTCATCTTTGGAATAGTAATAAGCCCTTAGGGGCATCACATTTGGGTGGCTTCCAAATTTCCCAACAATCTCCAAATGCTGCTCAAACTCCTTCTTTCCTACCACAACTTCTTTCAACCTTTTGACTACCACTGTTGTTCCCTCCTCCAAAACAGCCTTGTATGCTGTTCCATAACTTCCTTTTCCAAGAACTTCAGCTGAAGCCTTCAGCAAATCCTCAAGGTCAAAGCTTGAAGAGGAACCTTCAAAGAAAAATAGTTTGTTTTTTTCAGCCCCTTGCACCCCACTTCCGAAACTCTTTGAAACCTCTGTCTTTCCAGCACAAGAAGCCTTTCCTTTCAGTATGCCACTGCTTTTACTGTTCTTCTTCCTCTTCAAACAGAACACACAGATCACTACAACTAGCAGAGAGAGGAAGGCAAAGACCCCAATGACTAGAGCAAGGATAGGAGCCAGGCCAAAGCTTTTCTTATGGTTGGTACCCTTTTGGTTTTGGGTGGTAGGTGGGGTGAGTGGCTGGTAATCATCAGTGGAAGGAGATGGAGAAGGGGAGATTGTGGAGCAATCATTTAGTGGTGGCCCACATAAGAGAGAGTTCCCGACAAAAGAAGAATAAGGGAATGTCTTTATGGAATTTGGAATTGAGCCATTGAAGTTATTATAGCTCAAGTTCAAATGTTTGAGACTTGGAAGGTTGAAGTCAGGAACAGCACCAGATATGGAATTGTTTTGGAGATACAACCAAGTGAGTCTTCTCAGGTTCTGAAATGTAGGTGGGATGCTGCCAGAAAAGGAGTTAAAGGAGATATCAAATGCAAAGAGTTTAAGGGACACAGGAGAAGGAATTGCACCAGAGAAGTTATTGTGCTGAAGGTATACAAATTGGAGTGAAGGAATAGAGAGGATGTTAGAAGGAAGATTTCCTCTTAGGCCATTAGAATGAAGACTGAGGACCCTAAGAGCATCTAGTTTTCCTATGCTGTTCTCTTGAATGGTCCCGGTTAATCCCATTCCTGGAAGGTGAAGGCCTATGACACGTGTGCCATTTGAGTTGCATGTCACACCAACCCATGACATGCAAATTGAAGCAGAGTCATTCTTCCAGTTGAGCCTTGGGGCATGTAGAACACTTGAAGCAAACTCCAACAGAGCTTGTTTGTCAGAGTTCAAGTCAGCTACAATCAGGCCACAGAGAGACAGTGTGGAGCCGAATAGAACAAGTGTAACAATTGAGAACTGCAACTTCATGGTTATTGTTTTATGCAAAATCAAGGCAAGTGATGGTTCCGGCTTCTGAGCTTAACTGTTCTTCATTCTCTCCTAGTCTGGCTTTGGAAGTTGCAGCAAGTTGTTGGCTGATCCTGTAGCTGAGAAAGTACAATATTGTCAAAGTTCAAATTGACTAGTTTTTGTTCAGACAAATGATCATTTGGGTAAGCATGATTACATGAAGCTATCCTAAAATCAGTGATATTTTAAGTTTTAAACTGTAGCAGCACACAAACAGGAAGTGTTTAGTTTACAAGATGAAAAGAGTAGGAAAAACACATTACTGAGGGTTGAATTAAAAAAAGGTATTGCAGAAAATTTGAATTTTACGACAAGTCTCCTGTTTATGCAGAAAACTGAAAACAACACTTGCTGTAGCTTTTGCAGAGAAGAAAAAAAAAATAAAGCAAAAAACACAGTGTCATTCGTGCTTGCTTACCATTTACAAAGAAAGGGAACTTCCTTCTTTCAAATGCATCAGTTGAGGCATTTTCTTTCATTCAATACCTGAAGTGTTATGCTGACTCCTCCATTTAAAAAGAAAAAGTAAAAAGCCAAAGGTTTGCCTCTGAACTTTAGATAATGGGGGACTAAAGTGCATTTTTCACCGAGAATAAAGAAATTGCCTCACAAATCGGTGGTTATAAGTTTCAGAAACAACCAAGAAGGGAGAAGTTAAAAGAAAAACAAAGGGCACTATTGTGATAGTTAAGAATCCAAGAAAAAATAGAACTCAAAAAGAAAAAGTAAAAGTTTGATTCTCCGGTGTACTTTATAAAGAAAAAGCATTCTTTACCTAAAGCAGACCGCATTCTCATAATTTATAAAAGATCAACATAAATCATTGGTGTTGATTTCTCATTTCTGCCACCTTATCTGGTCAGTGAATACTGCAGAAAGGTCATTTTGAAGCACAGAAAAATATTTGATTAACCAGATTTTGACACGCACAGAAACAAAGGATGATTGAAGAGATGCAGATGGGTCAGGTGTTGTATTAAACAACTCAAAGCTAACATAGCATCAACATCTCAACAAAAACAATTTTCAGATTCCTCCTCCACTTAAAGCAAACAAAACAAAACGTTTGTCCATCATCCGAACTAAATAAAACATTAAAATTAACAAAGTCTAGAGAAGAAATCGAAGACATACAGTTCACACCTGAAAAATTCTCCAATTTGTGAGACATATATAACCAGAAAGACACTCAAAACTGAATCATGAAGATGGATAAAAACTTTACAGGGATCAGGAACAAACAACAGTTGTGTGATGAGCATCAGTAGTAACAGGAATTCTTCTATCTTTAATCATGGATAATGAAATATTTATCAAGTGTTCCAATCTAAAAACTGCAAGTATTGGAGATGGAATTAGAAGGAAGTAGAGATGCTACCTTGGCATGAAATTCAGTTCTGGGAGGCTGAGAACACATCACAGAGTGAAGCATCACTGCACGAAAAATGAGTTAGGAAATATCACCGAGGTAAAGAAGAAAGCAAGTTAATTAGTAAAGCAAAGCACAGTGTGAAATGGAGCAATAGTACTTGACTATTTTTGTTTCTTACAAATATAGTATGACTTGTAACTTTAAAATTGAGAAGGAGCCTAGTTTTCCCTTAAAGTTACTTACAACTCAGCACAGTTGGTGTTGGTGGCATCAGACTTGGCATTACAGTGTTACCAATAATAAGAGTATGATTTCTTCTCTTTTCAAGAGATTCACACAGAAAAAAGGAGAGGGTAGCTGAATATGTTTGATGAAAAACCGTAAGAAGAAGAAAAAAATGAACTTTCCTAGTCGCTACAATGACAGCAATAATGAGGGAGTTCAGCAAACATTTTTATGTAGCTAACTATAGTACAAGTACATTAATATCCACCTGCTGCTTTTGAAAATGGCCCAACATATAAGGAACAATGCATGAATTTTGTAGAGGTAATCGTATGAAAAAGAAGTACAAAGACCACCGAGGCATAAATAAGGATATGCTGACATGCCACTCTGAAAACTACTGAAGAACCGTATAATGGAGTACTTTAAAAACCTCACTTCCCCATCATTATTTCACTCTTTCAACATAGATAATAACTCTTGTATTTCTCTCTACAGTTAAAAATTTCAGAGTATGAGTTAGTCTTTGTCAAAACTAGGAGGAAGGAAGGAGTTCCCCCAGTGGTTATGATTGAGTAGGAAACCTTTCTTGAAGGAGTAATTAGAGGTTCATGAAGAGGAAAGTGATTGAAATAAATTCCTGTTTTGAATTGTTATTCAACATCAAAATCCATGAGCATGGTCCCCTATGAGAATTAATTAATTAAAAGAAGAGGGCACTTTGCACTCTAAAACCTATTATTGTATAGGCCATGATGAGGTACTAATGAGGGAATGAGAATCAGGTAAAAACTGGGGGTTGTTAACTAGTTATGAAAATCCATTACAGTCCATTTGATTAAGAATATTTTGATGATTACCTATTGTCATGTTCCAAAGTGTTTGACTAAAGATGAAGTAGGAATAGGATAAAGGTGTGAACAGAAACTAAACATTTAAAATTGGCACATATTGGCTATGTTTGTGAGAGAGACTAGACCACAATGGGGCCAACTGTTTAATGAGTTACCCATAAAAACACGAAGAAGGTGGTTGGCTGTTACAGAAGCATTTCAAATCCTTTCCTTTCCATCCTTCCACACTATTCTTAATGCTATTTTAGATATAGGTAGGCTGTCACTCATAACTCATCGTGTCATCATATCTGTTTCCACTTTCAATAAAAGATAAATTAAGAGAGAATTTTGATAATAAGCAGCAATTTTACATTGCACGCATCACATTAGTGATGATCTCAAAAATCTTATAGTTCATGCATGTATATATGGATCAACTAGTTGTTTAATGAGTAAGTTCGGTTAAAGTTTGTCCGGTTAAAAACTCAGAATTTCACTTGTGACTCATGTATAAATGTCAACTCCCTTCTAAAATAAGTTTTTTTAGTAGGTCGAAAAAACTCCATCATCCAAAACATGGGTTAGGCTCGAGCAAACGATGAATATTTAAAATACTTTAGGTTACAAATTGATCTATAAATATTTCACATTATTATAAATTGGTTTTTTAATGTGAAACTTTATTACAATGTTGAGGCCCAACTCAACTGGATTTTACATGGGTTTGAAACTAGGTCTAACATGAGTCTGACACAACTCGATCTAGTCTCAATCCGACCTAATCTCACTTGAGCTTAGTCCAACCCAACAAAGTTTGATTTGAGCTTGACTCAGTTTGAGCCATTTTGATCTGGAATAGGCCTAACCAACATAACATAGATTTTGTGGACCCTCAAATTGATTTGGACTTGACCTAACTCAATTCTATCTTAACCTAAATCACATTTAGTCTAGTTAAACCTGACCAGGACCTAACGAACTTGTTTGGACCTAGCTCGATCTAATCTAACTTGGCTTGATCTGACCCAAACTTGCATGACTTGGACGCAACTCGACTTGAACATTCTTGATTGGATTCGAGTCTGATATAGTAGGTCTTACCTAAATCGGTCTAACTTAATTCTAGGTCAACTTTTCCAAATCTTGGTCCATTCCAACAAGGTTTAACTAGACCGACCCTAATAAACTTGAACTTGGCTCAACTCAACCTAACTTAGGTTCAACCCACATTGCTTGATTTGGCCTGAATTGGATTGAGCTCTTCTTAGCCCAATCTAACATGGCCCAATATGGACTTGGCAATACTAATTTTGAGCTTGATTCAAGCTTACATGGACATACTTGACTAAACAAGACATGGATTGTGAGATCCTAAAAATTTTAATAATTAAATAAATATAAAAATATTGTTTAATATTTTATATAAAAGATAAAATGGTTTGTTAGTTATAAATTTAAAGTGTTTATTTTAGTTTAAAAGATTTATTTTTAAGAAATAAGATTTGGTGAATAATTATTCAATTAGGAAAAAATATTATTAGATATTAGTTGGTATTCTTGGATATTATTATATTTACAAATTAAAAGATATCTTGAGATATTGTTAGACATTATGAGATATTCTTATATATTGTTATATTGTTATTGTTAGGTAATAATAAGTGGTAATAAAATATTGTACTTTTCCTGGAAATATTAGGCTTATAAATATATGGGAGAATAAAGTTTAAGGGAAATTTTTTTAAAGGTTGAGTTTTGAAGGGCGAAGGAAGAAGTGAAGTGTAAGAGGCAAGGGGAGCTTACATTCTTATTTTCTTCCTTGTCTTCTTGTTTGTATGTGATATATTATTTTATGAGTCAAAATTGAAGAGTTAATGTTATTTAGTATAATTGTGATGACATGTTAATATGTTCTTATTTGAAAACATAAATGTATGCTTGTTTGTGGTGGCTCAACAAAAGGTAGGGCACTTCGCCTGTAAGACTCTCTAGGAAAATCGTGGGAAGTGGAACCTAAAGACTCCACCCTGGGAGAAAGGAGGAGTGGACTTCGTCCATAAGACTCTTAGTGAACAAAAGGGGTTTTAACTTCGCATGAGTGAATGACTAGTAAACTCTACATAGTGGTACAAATGATAAACATTGCCCGTAAGTGTCTTCAAGAGAGTAGTGGGTAGGGGTGGCAATGTGGGTCGGCCCGACCAGTTTAGGCCCTTCTTGCACTTGGCCCGCAAAATACGGGTTGGGCTAGCTCGTCCCGCGTTGAAAATGTGGACTGAAAAGTTTGGCCCGCCCCACATAAGTTCTGGCTCTCGGTTCAGCCCGCTTTTTTATTATTTTTTTTAATTCTTAAGATAAAGCTTTCAATGTTCAACAAATTGGAAAATTTCAACAAGTTCACAAAATTAAGCAAAGACTTTGGGGAGTTAAATGATAAATTGATAATTCAACATGTTCATCATATTCATATTCATATTTGTACTTTGATATGCATGATGTATTCTTCAAATTTTTGCACATTAAAAATACATAACTCTTGTCTTTTCCACTCATACAAGAATTTGGAATATTCATGCAGAAGTCCAAAAGGAAAGTAACCAATATACACAAGTGCTGGTTTGTTTTTCTTTTAACTTTTTTTCTAAGGGTCGCGGGCCAGCCCGCACGGGTTGTGAGTTATGCGAACTGGGCTTTTGCGGGCCAATGGGCTCAATATTTTGGCCCACCCCGCATCCAAGCCCACATTGTCACTCCTAGCAGTGGGAAGTGAACTCCGTCCGTCTGTATGACTCTGGGAGCAATGATGAGTTCTAGCTCTTATGTTGAGTGAATGAGTGGTCTGCTATGTGCGTAAGTTGTAGTTGAAAACCTGATATTTACTTAGTTCTCGAAGAACAAAAGGCTAAAAACTTTGTGAAAGTTGGTAACAAGCTATGAAAGTTGTTTATCATGTGGCTTTGTATGAGATGATGCCTTGAGTTGAGACCATTTTAGTGTTGAGCTAGTGTGTGAGATCATTGTTGCTTCGATAATATGTTTTGAGCTAGGATATGATCATGGGTCGGGTTAGAATGTTGGTGGAGGGATATGACGTAATTTTCTTTTATTATTTAGTTGTGAATTGTAATTGTAAGGTTGGTTGTTTGTATGTTAGCTCACTCTTCTATTTTAGTGGTTATGATTTACACCTACAATGATCGTTTTTATACTGGAGCATATGATAGTAGAAGTGTTGAGGAAGATGAGCGATCCTAGGAAAAGGGATCAATATCATTAGATGTTTGGGATAGTCTTTTAACCTTATGTTTTTCCTTTTCAATAAGTTTGTTGTAAAATAATATTTTTTTTATTGAGATTTTCAACAAAAATAGGAATGAAGTTTTTTTTCAATTATGTAATTTGCATTATAGATTTTAGAAAGTGAAAATTAGGATGTTATGTAACATCCCGTTTTCATAGTTTTTAAACTATTAAACAAAACATTCAAATTTTAATAGTTCAGAAGCAGATGATAACATAGGCCAACATAATCTAATACAGTCATCCAAAATAAATGCATACACTGATCAACATGCAC
>Ga0214542_1003199_pt1 | contig 33732 bp, 16 predicted proteins | sample CNSS1metaG_FD_160096 | JGI IMG/M metagenome (GOLD analysis project Ga0214542, IMG submission 160096) | Root nodule microbial communities from cowpea collected in UCLA plant growth center, Los Angeles, California, USA - CNSS1 | ecosystem: Host-associated > Plants > Roots > Nodule | place: USA...
ATATATATATATATATATATATAAATATAAAGAATTCATAAAAGAAAAAAAAAAAGATGAAGTTGGCTCTTAAGTGGAAATTTTATTAACAAAGAATTAAAGCTGCTATTGTGATCAAGATTTTTTGCACGGTGAATTTGTTACTCCATTAACTATTTACCAAAATTTATAATATTTTTAATACCGAGCTTAAATTAGTTATGTGTTTAATATATTACTTAATTTTGTTTTGAGTGCTTAATGAATTATTTTTCTGAATTGTAAAATTTTAGTTTAAGTCCCTAAAGAAGTATTTATTTATATATATACTTTTTCCAAATATTAATCTTTTAATTTATTTCTGAAATATTTTTAAATCCATCTTTTATCTCTGAACTTGTTTTATTTTAATAGTAACAATGAAATATTTTTTTATCATGTAATGGTATGAGCTGTGAATACAAATAATATAAATATTTTAATGCATATATTTCAATAATTAAGATCATGTTTCAATTTGACAAGCTAAACAATAAGAAAAAAAAAGATATATTCCATTTTTTAGATGCCCAACTTAATAATTAAAATAAAAATTATTCATATATTAATCACCTTATACTTATTTAAGCTATAAAATTATCCATTTTAATAGCTATTTATGAACCAAAATTGCACCACTTGGTTCAAAATTCACTTAAAGGCGACTTCACCTTAGACAAAGCCTATTTTACCGGGTCGGGTTTGTCGACGGAATTCAGTGGATGTGACTGTTTGGACTAACTTATCAGTGACAACTACGACGACGACGTTTGGTCTCCGCATTATTAATACGTTTCTTTACCAACGTTAAAGCTCTAGTCAACAATTGTTGACTAAAATTGTCGATTGAAGTCTGAATTTGCGGTTTCAGTGAAAGATCCCACTCTGTTGAACCTCTGATTCTGATTCTGATTCCATGTTAGGGCTTTAAAGGATACAATTGCAGCTTCTTCTTTCCCATGGAATTGAAAAAGGGAAAGCTTGTCAGGTATCTTAATTTGTTTCGACTCCATCGATTGATTGCTAGAGCTTCAAGCTTCCTCCACGAATTCCTTTCTAATGCGTGAATTTTAACTGAAGATTTTCATTTCTTTTTACTTATTCATTTGGCCCCTACTCCGTACTGTTCAAATTCATTCATTCACTGCAAATGAAGCAATTTTGTTTCTTAAACAGTTTTATTTTTCCTTTCATTTGAGAACATTGTGATGTGTGTTCTAAGAGTTTACAATTTTAGGTTCTACTCGGATGGCAAAAAGCATAAAAAACCAGTGTGGGGAGCTGCTGAGCCTCCAGCGCTTAAACCTAGCAATTTGCTGCCATTGGGGAAAAATAGAATTGTTGAAACATTTAGAATTAGCGGATCGAAGGTATTCCCGGAGGACCACGAGCCGTGGCGTAAAAGAATTCTTGACCCTGGTAGTGAGATTGTGTTGAAATGGAACCGGGTCTTCATAGTTTCATGCTTGGTGGCTCTTTTTGTTGATCCACTGTACTTTTATTTGCCTAGTGTGACAGAAAGTACAGGGTCTTCATGTATAAGGACAGACCTAACATTGCGCATTGTTGTGACCTTTCTGCGCACTATTGCGGACCTCTTTTATCTGTTGCACCTGATAATTAAGTTCAGGACCGCATATGTGGCTCCAAGCTCACGGGTATTTGGCAGGGGAGAACTTGTCATGGACCCAAAGAAGATTGCAAGAAGATATTTCAGATCTGATTTCTTCATTGATTTTATTGCTACACTCCCTCTACCCCAGGTGTGTTGTTCTAGTGTGGCACTACTTGATCTTTTACACCGTATAACTTTGTTGCAAACTTCTCTCGCTGTTGATTTTGATTTGTGCCATAGAAATGGAGATAGAGATAATCGAGGAAAATATGTAGTCGAAAAATTATCTTTACGGTAAATGTACTAGTTTCTCGGTTCATTGTATATTTCTAATTTTGGGCATGCTACGATGTCCACTATATTACAATAATGTAATGAATAAAGCTAACTGTATTGGAGATACTCCCTTTTCCATTCTGGACCAATGTACAAAACTAATGTCATGAATCATTGAGCAGGTTGGTCGCTGAAAGGCTTCTTTCTGATCTTCCATCACTTGACCACTTTAGGTGGCCCATTTTTTGTAAACTAAGATCTAGATCTTATATTGTTACTTAAATTGATGGATGCATATACGCCTCTAAAATGAACTTTAATGGAAAGAGTCTAAAACATGGTATACTAAGATGATGTGTGCAATTTGAGGCCAGTGTGTGATATTGCAAATACTTAAGTTACATAATCAGAGCAGTTTAGTTGGTTTAAATTTTGAAGTATTCTGCAGGTGAGGTATGTAGATAATAGCTTATTGAACTTTTTTCTCTTTCAGATGGTCATCTGGTTTATTATCCCAGCAACCAGAAGCCCTCAGACTGATCACAAGAATAATGCGCTTGCATTGATTGTTTTGCTCCAATATGTTCCAAGATTATATTTGATTTTTCCATTAAGTTCTCAAATAATCAAAGCAACAGGAGTGGTTACGAAGACTGCTTGGGCAGGAGCTGCATATAACTTGCTGCTGTATATGTTAGCTAGCCACGTATGAAGTTTTGATTGGTTTGATGATTCAATTTTTAAATTCTTTCTCTCTCTCTCTCTCTCTCTCTCTCTCACACACACACACACACACACAGCTACACCACATCTGAACTCTTTGAAGATTGAGTCATATTGACTTAAGTCTAGTTTTCTGCTATATGAAATTAACAGTATATGTTTCCATTTTTGTTGTTGCAGGTTTTAGGGGCATCTTGGTATCTTCTATCTGTGGACCGATACACTACTTGTTTGAAATCCTTTTGCAAAAAGGAACAAAATCCTGAAAATTGCTTTGGCTACCTGGACTGCAGTTCTTTGAATGTTGATCTGCGCAAGTTATGGGCAAATAGTACAAATGTGTTTAGCAGCTGTGATCCCAGTAATAAGGATATTAATTTCAAGTTTGGAATATTTGAAAATGCAGTAAAGAAACATGTTGTTTCTTCAGCCTTTATTCCAAAATACCTTTATTGTTTATGGTGGGGACTGCAACAATTAAGGTATGACTTGTATATCCATGAGTACCAAAAATTAATTTTATAATTGGTGCATCTGATTAATTAATGTTTTGTTGAATTAGTTCACCTTGAGATTTACTTTATTTCAAGATGATGCTGACTGCAATGCTAGCGTAAAACTTATAAGGTTTAAGATGGAGAAGAAGAGGAAAGAGATTATCAGTACTCTAAACAATGTGAAATTATTTCATATTCATGTTAAATTAAATGTGATAGATGTGTTTTATGGTCCAAAGCTCTACTTTAGGGATTGATGTAGCCCCTTGATATGGTTCTGGGCCAATTGGTAAAGGATATACTGAAGGAATAGATCCAGATACTGGACTTGTAACTAAAAGTGCTCACAATATGGAATGTCCATTCTGTGAAGAAGTAAGAATTGCAGTTGACTAGCAGGGTAAGTGGCACATGATAGCAATTGGGTCTTTAAGAGGTGGGCATGGGAGTTGGGTAAATGAACATTGTGGTTTGTTTGGCATATAGCTGGGTATGGATTATTTTTATTTTTTTTGGAGTTGCTCAGGCTCTGATCTTTCTTTCATCACTGTAAAAGCTCATTGAGCTCTCCTTTTAGTCTAATAGACCCTTTGAAACTGAATTCAATGTGAATTTTTGTCACACCACCAATGTTGTCAAACTTGAGAATCATACGAGAATTGGAAAGGGAGATAAAAAATAGAAGCTTGAAGATTGTAACTTGACTCTTAAGAGTTATGAGTATACAAAAATTTATATTCATATACATGTGCATGCATTAAGAATAATATATATAACAAAAATAGCTCATAATAAGTCTCAAGTAGTAAGATCCAATGCATAACACAACTAAGAATAGATTGACAATTCATAGAACTAGTCATAAATAAAACGACTAATAAATTCATAGATGTTTAATGCAAACAAACTATCCAAGGTATTCATATTAAAAGTAGGATAGTCAGCCTGCTCCACTTATCTTCATTTTCATTATTAGCAATTGGAGGAACCTCCAAATCATCCATAGGTGCAGCAGTACCACCACCACTAGCATCTTCATCTACTCCAACTTCAACTGAGATGTCTTCATTTGAAGCATCTAAAGTTAAATTTGCTACATTCTCCTCTATAGTCCATTCATCATCAAAAGCAAGATCACCAATGCTATAGTAATTAGTTTTCCTAACTTCCTTCTTGTTCAATCTTGAATTGGCCATCACAAATGCCATATCATTCATGGTCTTTTGCTGTAAATGATTTCTTTTCTTGGTGTGAACCAAAATAATCATAAAATTAATTAACACATCATACTAGCCTACTAGATGGTATAGGTAAATAATTATAAATCAATTTATAATCTGAATTCTTACCCTCTCAAAAGCACTCCAATTACACTCACAACCGGATGATCTACAAGTCAAACTCAATACTCTAATAGCAAACCTTTGTAATTTTTGATGTTGATCACCATATGATTCCCACCATTCTGCTGGAGTTTTGGTTGAGTGCATGTTGACCAAAAAAAAAAATCCAAATATGCACTTGAAACTTTTAATCAGCATCATTCTTACTAAACTCATTAGTCTCTCCCACCAACCTGTCTAAACAATCATATATTCCACGCTTCACAGAATAGAGAACTCCAGCAAGAATGGAAAGTACAACAACAGAAGTGAGTGGAATAGCAAGAGAAGTGATCAGAACAGGCAGTGAGTGTGAGTGGAACAGAGAGCAGCCAAAACAGCATTGTGAAGGTGATGCCAGCAATCGTGAAGGAAATACTGATGACGGTGGTTGTGACTCACGAGTGTTGGGATGCTATTGACAATGAAGGTTAGCGTTAGTGCTTCAATGGTTGTCGGTGATGGCAGTGATGGATGCTCAACAGCAGCAATGTCAAGAGGCGCATGCACCGTTGACTCATGGGTCTCCTTCATTTCTGATTTGTGATGGGAACCCTAGCGGAGCATAAAGGTCATGAGTGTTGAGCTTTGCTTTTGGGTCTGGTCAGGTCAATTTTTAGACAACAATGGGCTGTCAAACCCTAGCTTCACAAGATGGGAAGGATTCACGCAGTGCAAATCCCTCAACTTGACAAGTATCATCACAATGTGGCAGTGATTCGTGCCTCACCTGATTCAGCATCCACGTCAGCTCGTGAAGTTTTCCGTACTTGCAGGATTGACACTATTAATAGTTAATATTATGGGACTTAGTTTTTTCTCAATACTAATGATTGAGGCCTGACTCATCCTTACAAATCTGGCATATAAAGTGATAGAAGCCTAAGCTTTATAAACTCTTATAAGACGCTATCTCTTTACAAGCCTAAACTGTCTTGATAAGATCATGTAAGATCTTATCAGATCCATCTAGGTCTAACAATTAAGTTGGTAATGCGATGAGAAATGCACTTATACGTAATGGATAAGCATAAAATAACTATAAGATGTGCTAAACTTGAGTAGAGTCTGAAATTGTATGTAGCACTGGCAGGGAGTTTGTTATGTCTTAATTTTAATATTGTAGAGATAAATGATAGTTTTTTGGTGCTCATTTTCTTATTTTTTTTTTGTTGCAGTTCTTATGGGCAAAACCTAGAAACTAGCACGTTTATTGGGGAAACATCATTCGCCATTGTCATTGCCATCTTAGGCCTTGTACTATTTTCCCATTTGATTGGGAACATGCAGGTATTTGCATATAATTTGTTTTCAGTGTACAAATAATTAAAATCTAAATTATCAAGAATTTAAACAAACGTCACTTGTTACCTATTTCAGGTATAGAGTGGAGAATTAAATTTTCTAGAATTTTTTGAACATGATTTTTTATCAAAGGGATATATGTGCTACACAAGGCCAAATGAGCTGTTAGACTTGATCAGAATAATTAGCAATCTACTATACTAATATAATACAGTGTTTAGTTTTGTTTTTTTTGTTTAATTTGATTCTGCATTGAGGTTTTTTCTTTGGCTAGACATATTTGCAATCTATCACTATAAGGCTTGAGGAGTGGAGGCTTAAGCGAAGAGACACAGAAGAGTGGATGAAGCATCGCCAACTCCCTGAAGATTTGAGAAGTCGTGTTAGACGATTTGTTCAATATAAATGGCTTGCTACTCGTGGAGTTGATGAGGAAACCATTCTACGTGCATTACCTGCTGATCTTCGCCGTGATATTCAAAGGCACCTTTGCTTAGACCTTGTTAGAAGAGTACGATTTCTGCTGACTGTTTCAGTTCTCTACAAATCTTTCTGTGCTCATGTCCACAATTTGAAACTTAATATAGACCATACTTCCAGTTCTATCACAACATCGTATTTTTGGATTTCCTTTAGTAGGAGCTGTAATGCCTAAATTTTCACAAAATGCTTTACTGTATTGAAGATTTACGCATTGGGTACATCTTTACTGTATCTTCTTGTGTCTGAGTTTGACATTAGCAAGTGGGGCTTCTTTTTGTAGGATAAAATAGAAGTTGGATTGGGAGATTGATTCTCATTGATGCCAATGAACGTAGAATGTTAATAAGCATAAACATTTATACGCTATTATACGTATTTAAACAAATTCCTTTCTTCGTTTTCAGGTTCCCTTCTTCTCACAGATGGATGATCAGCTTCTGGATGCAATATGTGAGCGGCTGGTATCGTCTCTGAGCACTCAAGGCACTTACATTGTTCGTGAGGGTGACCCCGTGACTGAAATGCTTTTTATCATTAGAGGTAGATTGGATAGTTGTACTACCAATGGTGGCCGTACTGGTTTCTTCAACTCAATCATATTGAGACCTGGAGATTTTTGTGGCGAGGAGCTACTTTCTTGGGCTTTACTACCAAAATCAACTATTAATTTACCTTCGTCAACCAGGACAGTTAAAGCCATAAGTGAGGTCGAGGCTTTTGCTCTTCGAGCTGAAGACCTCAAGTTTGTTGCCAATCAATTTAGGCGCCTTCACAGTAAGAAGCTGCAGCACACTTTTCGATTTTATTCCCACCATTGGAGGACTTGGGCAGCCTGCTTTATACAGGCTGCTTGGCGGCGATATAAGAAAAGGATATCTATGAAAGACCTCGGTTTGAGGGAATCCATTCCTTCAGATGAGACAGTAGCTAGTGAGAGAGAACAGGAGGACTATTCTGCCAGTTCAAATTCAACTCAGGCGAAATTGAACCTTGGGGCAACAATTCTTGCTTCGAGATTTGCTGCTAATACACGAAGAGGAGCCTTGAAGATTAAGGATGACATGCCCAAGTTACCAAAGCCCGAAGAACCCGACTTTTCCGCTGAAGCCGATGATGATTAGTTACACTTAGTCAAATGACATTTGTTTTCAGATTCAGTTGCAACCTACATATTTCAGTGTGGATAATGAATCAGTAGGTTACAAATCCGGCATATCCCTCTGCATAAAGACCCTTGCTGCTAGTTGATGATGTATTTTAGTGAGAAAGATACAAGGGGGGGTGTAAGTTTATACTCAGCGAATGGCTGTAATGTAATGTATATTACTCAGTTCTGTGTAATCTGACATGTAATTTTCATCTGAGTAAGCTGATTAATATTGTGCAAGTATGCATCAAACTCTGTTTGATGTTCCTAATAGTTAAAAGGGTGAAAAAAAGGGGCACAGTGAAATCGTTCTCTTGCATTTTGAATGATACTCGTTGCCCTTAATTTGTCGACCTGATTGCGTGGTAATGGAATGCCAATAATAACGTTAATAAAATTGCAACAAATGATGATAGGTTGCTACATGTTACACAGAACCACCAAACCGGATTAATTTTTCGAGCAATCATTCTAACTATAAATAAAGCAAATGGCTGCTCTACAGCATTATTTACAGGCCGATATAAAATGTAAAGTTACACACTGTTGTACGACGGGTGGCTTTTAGCAGCATTTCCTCTGGGGAGAATCATGTGGCAGAATTTTTTTAGTTTTGTAAATAATCCTTTTAGCTGTCAATATTTATCAAAATCATAGAACTCTATGTTCTTGTACTTTTGAGATATAATCTCAGCTTGAACTTTTCTTGCCGTGTCTGTTGCACAACCAACAAGAATAAGAACAGAAGTTCCTGCAAATCCCCGAAATGCAGTCAAGTGAGTGATCTGTTCTACAACTGCTGGACCAGCAGCCAAGATAGCCAAAAATGTTGAACCCAGAACTGATATTCTACTAAGAACCTGCACCAAGGAGAAAGCCAATGGTCACTTGATTTGAGTTCAATGTAGAATGTTCATTGAATTTTCAAAACCTAAAAACTGTTTCACTCGTTTACAAAAAGATATCACAATCCTGACAGTTTTGAACTTTCATCAAATCAGCCAGCATACTAGCGTTTATTGGTATATAATATATTTTTAAGAGAACAAAGACAGGTTATAATCAAAAGGAAATCGTATAATGCAAAACTAGAAAAGGAAGAAATTACTGTTTTGATAAATGTAGCTGTACTTCTGCCTGGTCTGACAAGTGGAATTGAAGCACCTTGTCGTTTCAGTTGTTCACTCACATCATCAGGGTCCAATTGTAGGAAAGTGTAATAATAGTTGAAGAAGGCTATCAAAAGTATGTTGAACGGAAGATAGAAGGAACCTACAAATATCCAGTTAAGTAAAAAACATCAATTTATAAAGAAACAACTTTTAACGACAATAAAGCATAAATGAAATTCATTTCAACAGTGTATGGCAACAACAATGCCAGTGTTTGCATTATATATTGTCAAATACACAAGATCAACACGGAATGTCAGCGGAAGGCATTTCATGAACCATTACTAATATTATATAGTGTAGTGACAAGAGAACAGTGATTGAGAGAGTCTATAGAGGGGAAACACAGCTGTAAGTGAATATCTTATAAATAGGAGCAAAAGGGGTGGTGGTACTTAGACAATTAAGAACTGACTCAGAAGTTGCTAGGAGAGGAGAGGTCTCTCCAATACCTCATTTATTTCATGGTTGCACCGACCAATAGACACTTTACAATAAAGACTCATTGCCTTATTTTTTCTTCAAAATCTTTCCATCATATCAGTTGAAACCTATCATGAAGAAACAACCAATTACCTCCTGGATTTAGTGCCACCGCAGCCTTCTTTAAAGCAGTTAAACCAGTGAAGCGTGCTAAAGTACCAGGAAGAGCTAATGACGACGTAGAGAAGATGATAGGCATTACTCCAGAGCTATTTACCTGACAGTAGAAGATTTACATACTCAAATTTGATGTTGGATGAAACAAATTCCATGAATAGTTAAAATACATGAAATGAATGGATGGAAGAGACAACTTTAACAATAGATAAAACTAGAAATTGGTGAAATGGAGAGAGAACCTTAAAGGGTAGGTAAGCAGACTTTTCAAGTCCAGTACTTTTGCTGGCGTATCTAGAAGCATAGTTAATAGGGATTTTTCTCTCTGCTTCCTGAAAGCCATTGTTTGAGATCAACTTCTCTTCACTGATTCAAATAGATCTCTATTATATCTATGAGAATGGTATTTACCTGAACATAAACGATACCAACCACCAAAAACACGAAAGACACGATAATGGTAGCAAGTCCAACATAGTTAGCATCATTAAATGCTTGTGCAATTGTCCTACCAAAAGAAGCTGGCAAGTAGGATATAATGTTTGTGAATATCAAAAGAGAGGTACCATTCCCAAGTTTTAGGTCTGTAATTCGTTCCCCAATATATGTTGTAAACACAGAGCCAAGAGTCAATAAGATTACAGAAGAAATAACCCACTCCACAGAAAAGTCATTGACATAGGGACGTAGGTAAAGAACTTGGCCGATTGCCTGTAGTGAAAAAGAGAAACAAACACAAAAATTCAGAGAAAACTCAATTAGCAATAAGCACTTCCAACATACACTTACATTCCTTTTTCATTTTGCAAAAAAGTTAGTGCACAACATAAGTAACTTTTTTGCAAAAGAAATTGCCCAAACAAAACTTCACAAATTGCTGACCTGCACAATGGCAAATCCGACTGAAGCATATCGAGTGTACTGCAGAATTTTCTTTCTTCCAGCCTCACCTTCTCTCTTTTGAAGATCTTGCAATTTAGGATATATTTGTGCAAGAAGCTGGAAAACAATCTGTGCATTGATGAAGGGAACAATACCAAGGGAGCATACCCCAAGTCTACCAATACCACCACCAGAAAACGAGTCCAAAGTGCTTAGCAAACTGTTCTGATCTAAATTTCCAACAAAAGCATCCCTATTAACTCCACCTAGGGGTATGTAAACTCCGAGCCGTGACAAGGCAAGAAGCCCTAAAAGTTTGAGAAACTTCCCTGGAAGTGGACCTTTAAAAAAGTCACCAAAGTCTATTGAACTATCCTCTATTGCAGCTGCAATGCCAAAATAAATAACCAATTGAACAATCCTCTATTGCTCAGAGATAAAAAACACATAATTCAGGTTCAATAAGATACAGAGAAAAATGTCACCTGCCACCCCTTGTGAGTTGTTAGGTTTTCCCTTTTCTGTACTTGAAGTACTCTCAAACGGTTGTGTAAACAAGCACAACAGATTTTCCCAGGTAGAATTCAAAGCAGAAGGTAAATCTGAGTTGATACCCAAGGGATCAAAATGTGCTTCATCACTGCTGCAGAGTTTGAAACAAAATAATTACAACCAACAACAAGGCGGAAGAAAGGCAAATGATTGTAGATTTCTCTAAAACTGAGTAGAACTAGAAGACACAATTGAATTGACCAATTATCACATTCACAATCACTACAGTCTTTGGTCCAAGAAACAGCAAATGCCTAATTCATTGAGTGGAGTGAAAAGTTCACACGTGCTAGTGACACCCCCCACCACCACTGGCTTTCTCCGCTCCAAAAGTTACAATAACGAAGAAGCATGTTGATAGAGGTAAAAACAACTAGTGTACTTCTGAATAAAAAACAGATAATGACGGAATTCTATCAAAAAGGAACCAAATTAAGGAGCCCTATTGTTAAAGTTTGTGTTTTGAAGAGTTCCCATTGTAGAAGAAATAATTGGAACGAAAATTTGGTGAAGGGATTCAAACCCATTATCAGTGTTTGAGCATAAAAACCAATAAGAATGAAAAGTGGGTAGAAGCAGTTGTGTACCTTGTTGAGAGATGAGGAGTTTTCCATGAATGAGTGGGTGTTCTTTGGACAGAGAAACTGGCTTGGCAAATGGATGTTTTCAATGGTTTAAAAGGTTTTGGTTTGAAACGATTAAGCCAGAAATTGAGGGGAGAAGAACATGAAGCTTCCCTAACAGTTATCAACATTATTATCCACAAACTCTCTTCACTTCGCCAACGCTACAAAACTAACCGAATCTCGTAACAAAAATAAATATCAACACCCCTATTAAAAAAGTTAAATAAAAATAAATAATCAATTTCCTTCCATCAATTTATTCCTACAAATAATGAAAGATCTTATTTAATCCCTAAATATTTAAAATAAAAAAGTCTTTTAATGTCTTATTCTTAAATTTGGTAGGATTATTTTGTTGTTAAAAATAATTGTAAAAATTCATTTGACACTAAATCAAGAATTGTTTTATTATTAAGCAATCGTTTTAATGGATTGTGATGGGAACCCGCCCGTATTTCTCATCATGGGAAATATAAGTTTGTCCATTAGATATACTTTTTCTGTATCTTTTTTAAATGCTATTTCTGGTTGCTGTGGAAAAATTATAAAATATAATAGTTTATTTAATTTAATAGAATATTTATAACATTTTCTATTTTAACCTTTTATTTCTATATACATCACAATAAATACCTACAGGTAAACTAAGTGAAGATTAAGAAAATAATAATAATAATATAAATGAAAAAAATAGGTAAAATAAGTGAAGATTAAGCAAATAATAATATAAATGACAAAAGGTGTCATCTTAAAAATTTAAAAATGATAATAAAAAAGAATCAATTTTTCGTTAAAAATACAAAAGAGAAAATTGAATTATGTTAAAATTTTTTTAAAAACATTGTTACAGTTTCATGTAATACGTGTTTATAGATACAGTTTATATTTGAGAAATGATAATTTTCGTAAATGAGAAATACCTTTATATTTGACAGATACACTGTCAAAAACTCTGTTCAAAATTTGCTTTTCTCAAAACTTTTTCCTCTTAAGTCAAACGAAGATTAATAATATGTAAGTTTGAGAAGATAAATGATGAGTCAATCCATACTATTAACTATCTTGGTTAGCTAATAAAAGTGTATTATTGTTAGTTTGGAAAATAAGCTCTTGGTATCTAATTTTTTTATTAAGATTTATTTGTATTACATTTTTTTATAGATAAATAATGTAAATACATTTTTTTATACATTTTTTTTATTTGTAATACATTATAGATAAATAATGTTAAATACATTTTTTTTTAAAAAATAGTATAAATATTGTTAAAATGCATGAACATTTTATTTTGTATAACCCTTTTCTTATATTGGTGGTAATTTTAATTCTACCTACTAATTATTTTTTGTACATTTTTTTTTCGGCGCAATGGTTCCTGATACACCAATGAAATAAAAGAGAATCAACCGCGTGTAACAACTATTAATTTGTATCTATATATTTATATTAATGTTAGGTACAATATTACTTTTACTTTATTTTTAAGGGAAAAAATTGTGTTTGAATTTATAGTATAACGTTTGAACATAGAACCATTAGTTTGGTTTTATATTTTTATTTTTAATGTTGCGTATAAGTGTACTTTTACATCATTATGGATTTGGAGTTATATTTAGGATATTTAATAGATGTTTGAATTGCATCTTTAACTATATTATGTCCTTTTTAGCTACTCATACTAAATTTTATTCATCAATGTTGTGTTTTATAATTCATGCATAAAGGGAAAAATTCACATTCGTATATATTGAATTAAATTGAGAAATTATTTTATCAAAAACAAGTTTTCGCTTTCATTATTATAAATGATGAAATTACTAACTTTTCAAGCATTTTTAATTAAAAAATAAAATTACATCATAATAAAAAACCTTTAACAGAAGCATAGCAATAATCAATAACGACACATATTATAGCCTCATACATCTCTACATTAAATACTTTAAAAACTTGTAGTAAAATACTTTAAAACAACCTTTACCAATAACATAGGTACCACATATCTTCAGAGAATACCGGTAATTGCGGTTTTTGAATTTATTTTTGTAATTTTCAGAGGGTGCAAAAATTTTAAAAATTTTAATAAAACGTAAGTCGTGCTAAAATGATACGATTTAACAATAAAAAAGTTGTGTCAATATAAGACAATTTTAATTAAAATGATCTGAAGTAGTGTCAGTAACGAAAAACTTCTTTATTGTTAAGAAGTCATGTCAAATCGAGATGACTTTAATCATTTGTCTAAGTAAAATCGTGCTAATCTAGGAAGACTTCAGTATTAAATTTTTAATGAAGAAGTCGTGTCATATTAGAGAGACTTCAGTATTATATTGGTAATGAAGAAGTCGTATCATATTCGAACGACTTTAGTTGGGCAGAATAAAAATTAAATATTTTTTAGTGATATTAATTAGTTAAATAATAATGCATATAAGTAGTTAAAAAGTTCATGATGATTTTTTTCATTATAATAGGACGTGAAAGTTATTTATGAGAGTCTGTGCCACAAGGAGGTATTTTTCGTTGTCGTCTAGGTCTTATTTGAGGTCTTATTCCAACCTGTTCAAAATGAAAATTATTGGTCTACTTATACTCGTCCAAATTTAACTGACCCTCACATGCGACATAACTACAACTCGTATTCACAACGAAATGGACCAATCACTACCAAATAAACCAAAGAAATGTTCCTTTTGCAGAAGTATTGGTCATAGCAGAACCAACTGCCCAAATAGACATTGAAATTTTATTTTATGAAACTCTCGTAACTTCAATTTACCGACTTTGTTATTCACTTTTATTTTAATATATATCATATCCAAAAAGTTATTTGATTTCATATATTTGTTATTAAAAACACTTTTTCTTTTCCTTACATTTTTATATCTATTTTATTCTTCTATAATTTATTATATACAATAAAATTTTAACTTCTTTATTCAATTTAATATTATCAGAACCAAATAATTTCTTTTACAATAATATGATTGAACTAAAGTCTTGCCATTATGGAAAGACTTTGCTACGAATACACACTAAAGTCGTACCATTATGGCAATACTTCTCTTACAGCCCACACCACCGAAGTTGTGTCATTATGGCAAGACTTCTCTTACATCTCAATACACTAAAGTTGTGCCATTATGGCAAAACTTTCTTTGTAAATGAAGTCATCTATTTTGGCAAGACTTTGCTCATCCAAATTCGTATCATTCAAGCACGACTTTAATTATTTCCGTAATTAACTTAAGTGAAGTTGTCTCAATCTCTGACGATTTCTACCAAATATATTAAAGTCCCTTTAATTTGGCATGACTTCAGTTCTGCTTAACTGAAATCGTCCCATCTTCGCACAACTTTTTCAGGATGAAATCGTCCCATTTTCACACGATTTACCTCTATTCGGAAAGTGCACCAGTTTGGAAAATAAGTTTTCAAATTGCATTGTTCGAAAAAAAAAAACAGTAATTGCTTGTGGCGAATCTAATTGCAAAATTTTCAAAACCTCTAACATAGTGAAAGTTAAAAATCACCATTGAATTAAACAAACCCTCCTTTACTTGACTAACTTTTTGTAGTTATAGGATTTTATTTTAATAAGAGAACAAATTTAAAAGCAAAATCTTATAATAGAATAAACAAATATAGATTGAAAGAAGAGGATTTTTTTTTTAAAAGAATATATAGTCAAATAAGAATTAATGGTGTTTGTAACAAAATAGTAGACTATTTAAAGGATTTGAACTTCACAAATAATAAAAATAAAGATATATGAGAATGAGGTGATAAAAAGTTGTGGATGATTAATTTTACTGTCAGTTTTTCATGTGACTTTCTTTTCCAACAAGTTCAATCACTAATTAGTTAATGAAATTTATCTAACTTGATATTTCTCATAGAAAAAAAAACTATATTTCTTAAGTGTGCATCCAATTTCTCCACAAGCAACATTAAACGAACAACATTAAGGATAAGGATTTATAGCTAACTTGATAGTTCTAAGATCCATTTTCCATGTGTATAGGTTGTCTCACAATTTTTATGAAGATCTTAATTTATAAAAGAGTTTACGAATCACAATTAAAATTATAAATCATGAATTGGATAGATCGACCAAACAAACATTAAGAACACAGTAAAAAATAATTATTTGAACAACCAAATAATGTTGAAAAGAAAATGATAAATTACATAATTTGTGTGGCTACTTCAACATCTAAAAAGATGTTTAGCCACTCGTGGTTTTACATCGACTCAAAAACAAAACAAAAGAAAACGCAAAGTATAAAAATATTCTCTTATGTGTTTCTTTCCTATTATCATTAGGGTATTATTATCTTTATGGTATAAAGTTGTGTTTTGAGTATAGGGACGAACACCTTTTTAAAACACTCGAAATCTCCTTTTCTTTTGTTGTCACGGTTTCTCCTTTCGTCCTCATGTTTGGTGTTCTTTCTCTTTCTCCCGTTTGGTTATCCAAACGATCGGGGTACCTATTAAGTAGCTCTGATGCTTAAGTCAGCTAAAGTTCGTTCGGGATAAACAATTAATGCTATAATAAATGCCAAGTAACAGTTCTCACCAACTTACCTTGGGCTCCTATTTATAGTTTTTTATATAGGCTCAATTGCTTTTTAAACTTGATTACCGACCTATTTTACTTTAACTGTAGATCTTATCCTTTAGGATCCGTTGTCGAGCGTTCGTGCTCTGACCGGCTGTGTCCTTACACCCAAATAGTCGGATGAGAATGACAAGTCATGGTCGGTGTCGTCGACGTTAACATTAAGAAGAGTCTCAGTGTGATTTTCAATTACTTATTGCTAGAATCGTCCGGCCATTGTGGGCGGCGGCCTTCGACCGCTTATCTTGGGGTTGTTCGGTTGTTGAGCCCTTAAAATCACTCCGAAAAAATTGCCACATCAACGAGTCACGACTTAGACTGATCGCCTGTAACGAGCGGCCTTCGACCGTTTGTCCTTAGGCCGCCCGATTAGGGACGTGGATCGATCCTACAATACAAGTTGTATGTTGTCTAACCCTATATTTATAATATTTTGAGTTGAGTTTTTTCTTTACAAATCACTTTCATAGTATCACCTTAGGTCAAACAAAAATAGTAACAATGATGGCAACGTACAAGTTACACTAACTTTTTAGAATCTTTAAGAGTCTAAGTCACATGTCTTTCACTTAAACAAGAATATTACTAACATGTTATGGTGATATATATATATATATATATATATATATATATATATATATATATATATATATATATATATATATATATATAAGTTGACACCTCACACTTGTGTTTATTAAGTATCATTCTAATAACTTTGGTTTGTATCATAGATTTGAGTTGAAAAAGTAATCAACCTTCTTGTAACTATATTAGTTAGACAACAAGTCACTTCATAATGAAACAACTTGAAGAAGTTTCCTTCATAGCATCGATGTATTTGCATGGAGTGTGACTAACATAGTAGGAATTAATTTCAACTTCATATGTCACAAATTGGTTATCTAGTGTGGTAGTGTACACCAAGTGTTTTGTGGTATAGATTAGGTGGATTAATTCTTAATCAAATCATAACATTTAAGTTGTTATGTTCTTAAATAGAAAAAGTTACATTTTCATTATTAGTTATAACTTTTAACTTAATGAAAAGCGAATTAAAATCATAAGTTCAGTTTTTAGTGGAATAATTATTAAAGGAAAACTTGTTTTTCTTTGACTTTTATTTCTCTTTTCAACAAAAACATCTTAATTGTTTTAATTATCATAAATATTTTGTAATAAATTTGGAAGAGGTACATAGAATATTACCGTAAAAATTATTTTACTTAGATAATAAATATAACAACATATAACATACGATCATTATAGACTAGAAATTAAATATCACTATTTAATTTTCAAATAGAAATATTATATATGTAATTTAAAATTGTAAAAATAATTATTGGATGAAGTCCACTATCTTAAATTATGGTACATTAAAATGAATTTATAGCTTAATTTATTTTTACAAAATAAGTTAAAGGAAGATTTGTCCCAACTTTTATATATATATATATATATATATATATATATATATATATTTTGAAGTGGTAAAGAGGAAGATAAAGATATTAACTTTTAGTGGTTTTGTAAAGTTTCTAATCATTCCCGCTCTCTACAACATAAGAATGAACATGTATGAATAAAAGTTCGAATACATCTTTTTGGAGAATGGTTGTTTCACTTCAACCATGTATAGAAACAAAAAATATCAAAATATATACAAATATTTTACTACATTCTAATTCTTGGTGCATTTCATGTTTTAAAATTTATTTCTTATTGCCATAAACCTAGTTGCAACCTTCAAGGATTGGAAAAGAACAACAAACCTGTATAGATCTCAAGTAATTGCCAACAAATAATTTAAATTGAAAATATACAAAACAACATATGCACAACAATTACATGATGAGAAAACCAACTAAAATGGAAGTATACAAAATTGAGATGGCTTTGTACAAACTATGATTCGCGAAAGATTTGTCCTTTTTTTTCTTTTTCTTCATCTTCTTTTTCTCTTTCTTTTTTTTCTTCTCTTCTTTTTCCTTTGAGTCTGAACTTGCCAACTTTCTATGGTGATGGAAAGAGTCGAGATCTTCCAATAGCTTCTTTTCTATGAGAGGAGAGTGTTGGTGGCTAACATGTTTTTTTGTTTCTACGTTCAAAGCTCTCTCATTAGCTGAAGTAAGGGGCCATTGGAACATTAGAAAGAATGTGATGAGGTAGACATAAACCATGTATCTTGTTCCTGTCATACGTGAGAATCTTATCTTCTAAGGAAAGCATAAACGATATGGTGATTGAGGAAGGCCCCTGTGCATGTAAATTGTTAGAGATTTATACCACACATGTTAGATTCCTCGTATGATTCTCCTTTGACTTTGCACTAACAACAACAACCATGATATTTTTGTATTATATCATGTCCTCTAATTGAATGGTATAAGGATTTTTGTTAGTTTCTTCATGTTTATTGTTTTATTATTATTACAAGTTATGAGAAATCAAATATGACAATTTTCCCAAGATAACAAAATAATTACTAATTATTGGTTGCTCTAATATATACACCTTCACTTTTATAATATGTTTTCATTGTAATTCTTGAGTACCATATATCTCTCACCTTCAATTAAAGTAATACAAACTAAACATTTCATATTTCACAATTACATTCACTGATAGGAAAAAAATATGGAGAATTGATGGATCTTTCGAAGAGATTCATAGAGGAGGCACAATACCAATGAGATACTCAGATAACTCCCATCTTATTTATTCTTCTTCTATTTATAAGTAAACCCCACTCCTATATGCCAAGGGTAGACATGTGAACGTAGACTTTGACCGGTCTTAGTTTGTGTTTGGGCATTCATATAAGGAATTGACAACATCTTCAACCTAAAATCTTGAGACAATGAGTTTATGGATTTTTTTTCTTTATAAGATATCTGACTTTCTCGACTTAGATTTACACTTGAATTTCCATAAAAAATACATTGTATTGCATTGTCAATATTTTTGTTGATATAATTAAATATGTTAAAATACATTTTTTGTCCCAATTTTTGTCAAGTTTTGTCAAATAAGTCCTTGGTTTTGTGTTTAAATAGGTCCCAATTTTTATCAATTTTGTTTAACTGGGTCCTTTTTTGCTAACACCGTTTAAATCATTAACAGCCATGAACAATGACTGCCACGTGTCACTTTGTGGTTTTTTTGGATTATTTTTATTATTTTTTTATTTTTTTTAAATGTTCACGTGTCAACCCAATAGAGTGTCACGTGTCAAAGTCAATGTTCTATATTCAATTTGGTTTCTATATTTGTTATTTATTTTCAATTTAGTCCCAATTTTGTTTAAAATTGACCAATTTTGTCCCTCTCCAAATTGAAACCAAATTTAATTTTTATATTAAAATTCATATTTTTTATTAAATATTTTTTATTACTTCATATGTCATAAATTGGTTATTTAGTGTTGTAGGGTACACCAAACCTTTTGTGACATAGATCACGTGAATTAATTTTTAATCAAATTGTGACATTTGAGTTGTTATACTATTAATTTGAAAGAATTGTATTTGGATTATGAGTTATACTTTTAACTTAATGAGAAGCAAATGAAAATCACAAATTTAGTTTTTAGTGAAACAATTACCAAAGGAAAGATTGTTTTTCTTGATTTTTATTTCTCTTTCCAACAAAAATATCTCAATTGTTTTAATTATCATAAATATTTTATAATAAATTTAGAATAAAAGTATATAGAATGTTACCTTAAAAAATATCATTACTTAGATAATATATATATAACAATATATTATATAGAATCACTATAAATTAAAAACTAAATATCAATATTTAATTTCCAAGTAGAAATATTACATATGTAGTTTAAAATTGTAAAAATAATTACGGGATGAAGTTCACTATCTTAAAGCATGGTTCGTTAAAATTAGTTTAAAGTTTTATTTATTTTTTCTTTTACAAAATAAGTTAAAAAAATTGTCCCAACTTATTAATTAAATAAAAAATTGAGTCCAATGTAAAAATTACTAAATATATGCTTTATATATATATATATATATATATATATATATATATATATATATATATATATATATATATATATATATAAATATATATTAATATTAATATTAGATTGAAGTGGTAAAAAAGAAGATAAAGATATTATCTTTTAGTGATTTTGTATGTTTCTAATCATTCTTACTCTCTACAACATAAAAATGGATTCATACAAATAAGAATTTGAATACATTTTGTTGGAGAATGGTTGTTTCACTTTAACCATGTACACAAATAAAAATATCAAAAAAAAATATATGTGTATATATGTAATACATTATAATTTTTGGTACATTACATATTTTGAAATTTAGACTTTATTACCATAAACCTAGTTACAACCTTTAAGGATTGGAAGAGAACAACGAACATATATGGATCTCATCCCATGCAATTGTCAACAAACAATTTAACTTGAGAAATATACAAAACAACATGTATACCAATTACATGAGAAGAAAACCAAGTAAAATGGATGTACAAAAAATTGAGGTGGCTTTGGATACAGATATTGTACTTTGCTTCGCTGAAGATTCGTCATCGTCATCGTCATCGTCATCATCATCATCGTCCTTGCCCTTTTTCTTCTTCTTCTTTTTCTTCTTGTCTTTCTTCTTCTTCTCGTCTTTATCTGAACCTGCAAGCTGTCTATGGTGGTGGGAAAAGTCAAGATCTTCCAACAGCTCCCTTTCTATGACTGGAACATCTTGATGGCTAACATGTTTTTTTGTTTGTGTATCCAATGCGCACTCCTCAGCAACAATAAGGTGCCATTGTAACATTACAAAGAATGTGATGAGGCAGACATAAATCATGTATCTTGTGTCTGCCATACCTGAGAATCTTATCTTCTTAGAAAAGCATAAACAATATGTTGATTGAGGAAGGTCTATTGTGCATGTAAATTGTTAGAAATTTATATCACATATGTTCAATTTCTTGTATGATTCTCCTTTGACTTCGTACTCAACAACAATAACCATGCTATTTTTGTATTACAACATGTCCTCTAATTAAATAGTATAAGGTTTGTTATTATGGTTTCTTTATGTTTATTGTTTTACTATTTTTACAACTAACGAGGAACCAAATATGGCAGTTTTTCATAGGTAACAAAATAATTACTAATTATTGGTTGCTTTAATATATACTCCTCCACTTTTATAATGTGTGTTCAGTGTAATTCTTGAGTATATCTCTCCTTTAGTTAAGTAATACAAAATAAGAATTTCACAAAAACATTCACCAATTGAAAAAAAAAGTGTAGAAAAATAATGAATCTTTCAAGAAGATTTATAGAAGAGATATAATATCAATGAAACATGACCTCGATTCATATATATAATTGATAACATTTCCAATCAAACTCAAAACAATGAGTTTATAAATCTTGTTCATTATCATCGTTAAATATTTACATGTATTGAAACATTTTATTATAACGATGTATAATAATAAAATATTATTAAACCGTTAAAAATAGTAACAAATAAAAAAATAAATTTGAATAGATTTTGATTGAGTACTCCAAATTTTAAAGATGTCACATCTCATCAATTTAGATTTTACCTTGATAAATTTGGTCACATATTTTTAATATTTTTTTAATGTACATTTAAACATTTAATACAACTTCGTTGGTAGTCATCATCCAGATTACGACAAAATCGAGCATGATTAAAAATTTATTTCCTTAAATAAGCTTCAATACTTATAAGTTTTGTATTCCCTTTTGAATAATATTAAAGTTAATGAATCAATATTTGTATCAAATGAAAAGGGATTGAATAAAAGGAAAAAGCCCGAGACAAATTGTTATTGATCAAGAAATAATTGACAAAGAAGTAGTAATTAATGATGGTTGATTGTTTGAAAGAGAAAAATTGATTAAGGTGATAGAAGATAAAGGTTGGTGAATGATGATTTGAAGGAAATGATGAAGAATATTTTATGGAGGTATTGGACAAAATTGACTAAATTCAAAGAAGATTCTATTTGGGAACTTATAGAAAAGAAGAAATGAACTTAAAAGACCTTAATTAATGGTAGAAGAAAAAATTTAGAAAACAATTACAAAACACAATGAAGATTTAGATAGTTATTAAAAATCATAAATCTCCTCTTAAAAACACATATTATCCTCCACTACTAAAAACAGTAACCGTAAATAAGTATAAAAAATAATTTTTTAGGTTAATTTTAAGGGTGAAAAACATTTATTACATTGTTAACTCAGTAACATCTCTATATATGACTAATGGAAGGGTAATTACTGTGTGTGTATTCTCACCTCTTGAATCTCTTTGTTCTTCTTTACTAATATTTTGTTTCTTATTCTTAGGATATTCTTATTTTCTTGTTGCTAGAGTCTAAATTTAAATTTATTTCCTGTTTTTTATGTTTGAATCATTTTATAAGCCAACTATTCTCTGCAAATGTGTACTTTAAATATTCCTTTTGATTATTTTTTCCTTCTCAAAGTTGATTTAATATTGTCAAATGGTAATTTTTCAAAAATATAATTGAAAATCCATAAAGGTGATACAATTTAAATACTGTATTTGTTATTAAAAAAATATATAAAATACTTATAAAAGTTAAGTTTAATACTTTAAATAATGCATTACATGGTAAAATTATTTATTTTAATAAAAACATTATTTCTCATTGTTGTCATTACGTGTAACAACATAAAAATAAATAAAACACTAATAAATTAAATAAAAAATAAAAAATTAAGATAAGATTCATGATAAATCAATAAGAAGAGAAATAATTCTAACATTATTATAACAAAATTCTATAAAAAAAAATGCGTACAACTACCATACACAACTCATCAATAATAATAAATATTTATTGATAATTCAATTTACTCATGAGTTATCAATAGTAAATTTTTTTTTATAAAGTAGTTGTCAATAAATTTACCTACGGTTTGCAAAATTTGTCAATAATTATCGATGATTACAAATTCATCTGTAAATATATGTTGATAATATATGTCAATAATTACTGACAGATTATGATCGTCAGTCAAATCCGTCAATGAAAATCATGATTGAATTTTCTTCTTCCTCCTCATTCTCTTGTTTTTTTTGTCCTTCTTCCTCCTCTCGTCCTCATATCATCCTTGTAGCGCCTCCACCGCCAGTGTCATCACCACTCTATTAACCACTATGACCTTCGGCCCACCCTTCTTCTCTTCTTTCTCCTTTTTCTCTTCCCCTTCCTCTAACCTTCGTCCTTCACCTCCTTTAATTTTGGCAAGCACCATCGTCGCACCTCTATGTCACCATTACACTTCTACATGGTCACCAATTCACCATGGTTAGTGACTTCATTGTTGCCGCTAGCTCCAACCTTATCTTCCTTGTCGTCCTCTTTTTTCTCTATCTCTTTGTTTTTTTTTTCTTCTCACTCATCACCCTTTAATATATAAAGATTTTCATCACACTAGGCAAAAAATATGATGCCCAATTTATCGACGAAAAAATGCATCAGAAATCAAAATTAAGATTTACCGACAAAATTTATCGATAGATCTAATCGACAAATTTTATTGACAAATTCATTACCGATAAAAATTTTCGTTGATAATTTAAATTCTAAAATTGGATGATAACATCTGTTTGTAAATTTAGATTTACCAACAAATTTATTTTCATTGAAAATTTCAAAATTTATTTATTTTCATTGAAAATTTCAAAATTTATTTATTTTCATTGAAAATTTCAAAATTTCTTATAATGTGAGAAAAAAAGAAAATAAAAAGCATAATACAAAATATCTAAAGGATTTACAATGTATTTTTAATGAAATGTGTAGTAAATTACTAGGTTACTAGTTTTTGTGTAGTTCTTCAAACTTGAATGTAAGGAACTTTTTTTAGATATAAATTGAGAGTTAGTAATTCTTATTTAAGGTCTATAATAAAAAGATTTAATTATTTTGTATAACAAGCGTTATAAAAAAGTATTTATTTATGAAAAGAATGTATGAGAACCATCAAATTTATCATAAGATGTGACAAATTTTGTAGCAAATTTATATTTGTAATCACAATTAACTTTTTGTCACTATATTCTATAACGAATAAATTGCCATGAAAATAAATAATAATATCCAGTGACATATTTTGTGATTGATGAAATTTTTTTCACAAAATTACCATCACAGTAAAAATTCCCTTTAATCATTCTAATTTTTGTTTAGTGAGTGAACATACAGTGGGATATAAAGAATTTTATGTTGGTGCTTAATATGAGATTATTATCACTTTAAGTGACTATATGCATAAGTAATAATACTTTACTTCAAGAGATGATGCTTAAGTTACTTTAATGTTGATGTGTGGTCTAGTGAACATAAATTTACTAGTATGATCACTCAAAACTATCATGCACAATTAAGTCAACACATTTAAACATCTATAGATAGTTTTGCAATTGGCTAAATCAAGCATTAAAAAAAAAAAAACAACTTTATTTTGGTATGAATTAAATTAGTGTATTCAATTGCTACGTTTAGTACAGTTGGTTTTCCTATATAGACTATAGAACTAATTTATTTTATACTAAATATCAAATTATTTTTTTTCTATGAAATTTAAATATAATTATTTTAATTGATAATTTGAACACTATAATTTCGATTTTATTAATTCTATTAGAAATTCAATAATTATGCTTCATCAATACTATTTGGGGATTTAGGGATTGAAAGAACATAAAATGCAAGTTAAAATATGGAATCAGAAATCAAAACCAAAACCATAAAGTTAAAAGAAATCGATTAAAATGCAAGTTAAAATATTGAATCAGAAATCAAAACCAAAAACATAAGTTAAAAAAAACCCGTTCCCAAGTTCAAAAAATACAGTTCTCTAATCACATTCTTCTAAGAAATTGAAAAATTAACCGATTCAATTAATTAAATAAATTGATTATACTAATTAAATTAAAGTATCATTTAATAAGAGCAATATCTAATCTTATTTGTAATCACAAACAACAAAATCAAAATTAGATTAGAGAATAACTAACTCAAAATGATGAATGTTGAGTAGAAGATTCACTTCAACTTATTCTATCTTAATTTTGTACATTTATTCTCAAATAAAATTTAACAAATTGACTTTTGTCTCTCAATTTAGAGTATATCTAAACTATGGAAATGGTCTGAAAATTGAAACAAAGTGGACTAAGTGTGGACAATAATTAAGTCCATAAGTCCAACTATAAAAGTTTAAGCAAACACAAAATTTAATTTGTATGGCTTCGTTTACAAAGCTTTAAAATATTATAAAAGTAGTAAACAATTCCAAAATAAAAAAACCTTATTTTCATTTAGAAGTCCTGAAAATATAAAATGTAATGAAGTTGAAATCAGTAAAAAAATAATATATATATATAAAAAAAATATATTTATGACTAAAACAGTAAGCAAATAATAGACCAGTGAAAAATATAAAATTAAAACAAATATACATAGTGAACTCAACTATCCAAAGAAAATTTGTTAAAAACTAAAAGTATGACATAAAAAGTTCATTCCTTCTACGATTTCACTTAAGCAGAAATGAATTGTTTTAACAAAACAAAGAATACCGAAAACCAAAACTCTACAAACTATATTTGTTTGCATGATCAAGTAACTCACCGGAAAAACCTAAACAATACAAAAGTTTTGAAGGTGCTTAATTAAAGAAACAATACAAAAATTTACACTTCAAATCAACACTCATTAAGATTATGTGTAAACTTGTCTTTGATAATATTAACCAGGAGACATTTTATGAGTGAATCATGAAAAGAAATATCTAACTTCAAATGTTATTAATTTAGGACTATATCTAACTTTGTACATGTAACCTTGAACAAATAACCATACACTAGGAGGACACACAAGACTACTACACCACCCGTAGTGTTTTATTTTATTTTTTTTTAGTCTTTGTGCAAGTGTTAAGCCATAAGTTGCTAAGTACCATGTTGTTAATTGTTCGTGTAATTTTCTGACTCATAACTTTTTTTTCTTCTCCAACATAATTTGGTTATTAAGTTAATTATTTTTTGTTCATGCTGTTTTTTCTAGCTAAGCAAATGACAATTTCATAATTTTAATTATAGTAGGTAAATCATTTTATAAATTAATATTCAAGTAAAAACTCTAGTACAATAGGAACTATTAGTTATTTTTTTGACTTTGATATATATTAATGTTTGTTACTTAAGAAATTTTACTGAAAAATTAAGATATTTCTTAAATAATCTAAGTATTTTTTTCAAATAATCATGGGTTGTTGACTAGATAACTGAAATTATGACTGAATTTAGAAAAAGTAAATTTCACAAGAAAATCAATCTCATCTCTTTAATATATCTTTATCTTTAGCTCTATTGTTATTCTAACTCATTTTGATAATTATTTAATCTCTTCTTTCAAAAGCCACGTCTCTATTTTAATCTTTATTCTAATTTGTATTATGAAATGTTTTTATAATTTATTTTCTTTCTAATTAAATAATTACATAATAAACATACCTATCCATTTATTATTTACTACAATTGAGTATGTCTCCAAAAAGTTATCCAATCAATTATATTAAGAAATTTTGTTATTAAATTTTTAATCGTTCACATTTGTTCATATATTATTTTTATACATATTTTTAATTTTTCCACATATTTAAATTTATTTAACTATTTAATTTTTCATTTTAATTTATGAATATTTGAATTTATTTTTGTTGGAATTATCTTTTTGGAAGATTTCTTTTATACAGTTCCACCACCGATTTTAGCACATGGAATGACAAAATATTTGCCATCAACATCTTTATCAACTATGGAAGGATCTCATCAATACTTAAAACTCAGTCTTGAGGTTATTTAATTCAATCAGAACACCTATCATATTAAAAACATTAGTTACAAATTAAGTTAATTATATGCATATGATTAATTTAACACGAATGAACACGCGCCATTAACATTAATGGATAATAAAGAAAAGCATAAAGATAAACAAATGTTGAGGAAGGAATAATGTGACAAAGTGTTACATGTTGCCAACATCATCCTCAACGGGATCAAAGGGGATAAAATGCAATACCACCAAAATACAGTAACTACTGGTGTCGGTGAGTGTTGGTCGTATGCAACTTTAATTTGTCGTCACGTTCCGTGTAAAATGGATTCTTTTGCATGATTTTGCCTCACATGACAGACCCGTCTCAGCAGAAAAAGAAGAAAGGGAAAAAAATTGTTGTGTGGGGTAACTCTAAAACCTTTTGTTCTGTGCTTTGCTCGTTGGATTCTACCACTTACCCTTTCACCAAACATTCCCACATGCAGTAACTAATTTTCTCACACGCAAGAACATAACATTTTCACCTCCTTCCTTTGTATTGTGGTATGTGATTCTTAATGCGACAATTGAATAACGCCAAAACTTTTGAAGCCTTAGTTTCTGAGGGGACCATGATCAGTGTATCACAATAAATTGTCATTCAAAAGTAACTGATCTTTATCTACTGTTGACTTGTTAGCAAAATTAAATCTATTCCACATTTCAAAGTAGCACAATTTAATTTTTCTTTAATCCAAGGAAACACATCTTTACGTTATGTTTCTTAGTATTCTATGTTGTAGTAATGATCCATGTCAGTATAAAAATTAGACAGCAGTAATTTTGAAAAACATCATTAGCAGCAATAGATGCTTTTAATTGGGCAAAAGCAATAGCAGAAAACTCAAATCGATGAAACCAGTTAGTTTCTGTCAAATTGTTTTGCCATGGTCTTCTGGGATTCTCATTGTCTAAAGTTTCTGCTATAGCAGTTATATAGAAATCCATCTGCACACAAATGATCAATTGATATAATTAAATAGTATTGGTTAAATGTAACACCCACTAAGCAAAAACAAGACCTATCATACCAGTGGACCCAATTAATTGAACAAAAAATTAATTTTTCTAATCAGTCTCTTAATTGGTAAAGAAAAGTATAATATGTTCTTAAATATCACAAATGTTGATACATTATTTTAGTGCATCTTGTCTTAAATTTCAATTTCAAGCAATTGGATACAAGAGCAGCATTTGCTTAGGTATTCATATTTTGTGAAGCACGACAACATTAAAGAGGATAACTGACCGGGTGCGTTTGTCTGGTATTCTGCCAAGGTACTTGTAGCTACCATGACAAATCGCATTTCCTTGTGCCTCCACCATTACACGTAAGCAGGCTATGGACAAAACCGCTAAGAAAATACACTCAATTCCATAAGTACACTGCAGAATTCACACGCACTTTGGACTCTGAGAAGAAGGACAAGATACATATTACATGCAGCAAATTTAGGTGTACAGTTTCATGTGATGTGAGAGTGAGACTATTAATGACTTTTAGAGTGCCTCGGTAAGAGTGACGAGAGATCAGAGGGAATCAATCAAATCGATGCTAGAAAAAGAAGGGTTCTTCTCTTCCTCAGCACCCTAATCATTCAACCCCACCAAATTTACCTTTGCTTTTTCTTACCCTGGTATGGCACAGTTATCATACAGAAAGAGATAAAATAAAATGGAAAAAAGAAAAGTGACCAACTACTCTCTCTACTTTTGATCTCTCCCTCACTCACTCTCAATTGTTTTGCAAAAGGATCCCAATGTTGCACCCCACCAACCGCCATTGCTTGAGCTAGAAGCCTCTTATCCACTAACCACCTATGACCCATTGGAGTACTGATAGCCAGGTAGAAAAAGGAGATAAATTGGGGATGGAAGTTGGCAAAAGGAGGGTAGGGGCTAGAGGGAGTGTGGTTGCAGGGTCAGTGTGGGAGAGCAGAATGAAGAGTGATGAAGTGAGAGGTGGGATCAAGGTGTTTAACGCTGAGGAAAATCCTGAAGAAAATGGTGGCGGTGCCAGATTGAAAAGAAGCCCAATTGGGTGTGGAAAGAGGAAAACTTGGAAATCTGAGAGCTCTGAGGGGTCAGATAATAAGATCCCAATTCAGGTGGCAAGAGGGAAGACAGAGACCCTGAAGAGTTCCGAGGAGCTGAACATTTCTTCCTCTGATGGAATAAAGAAGAGTCCAACACAGACCAGAAAGATTGCTTCTTTTGCGAATAAACTTGAGAGAAGTCCAGTTTATCCCAAAAAGAAGAGATCTGAGACACAGAAGAGTAGTGAATCAGACGAGGGGCATGAGAGGAGTCCGGCACAATTGAGGAAGAGCAAGTCAGATCCAATAAAGAAGAGTGCTTCTCCTGGTGTCAGCTCAATTCAATTGAGGAACACGAAATCCGAATTGGATTTAGTTGCTGATGAACCAACCGATGAAAAGATTGAGGTTGAGAATGAGAAGAATGACGCTGACGATAATAGTTGCATGGATTTGGATTATGTGTGCCAAGAGAAGGTCATATCTAACAGCTCAGCGAATGCGGTTCAATGTTCAACAGAATTGTCGGTTCAGGTTGGTGATGATTCAGATGAAGTTGCAGTTGATGAAGCAGATGAAGGAGATGAAGAAGGGGAAGAAATTGAGATTGAGATGGAGGAGAGAATTGATGTGAAGGAAATTAGTATTGCAGAAACTATGGTTGTCAGAGAGCCAGAAAATGATGAGGCTGCTGGGAAAGAACAGGACAAAAAGGTTATTGTGAATGAACCGGAAAATAAGGTGGTTCTGAATGAATCAGAACCAAAGAAGATTATGAAGGAACCAGAACCTAAGAAGATTCTAAATGAACCAGAACCTAAGAGGATTGTGAGTGCCCACATGCGATTTCATCACAAAAATGAAAGAAAGCCAGTTTCTGTTCCTCATAGTCTGAAGCAATCTCCTACAATCAGAAGGAATTCCACAATTCACCGAAATTTCGCCCAAGCTAATTCAAGTAAGGATTTTTCAGTTTGTTCTTTCAATCTGTTCCAATTGGCTTTGTGTTTATTATAATTGATTGTGATGGTCCAGTTCCAAAGGCGGAAGAACACCGCAGCTTTCCACAAACCCAAAGCAAATTGCAGAGTATAGGTGAGGATTCATCGAAACTGTGAAATTTACTGTCAAAAGTTTATTCACATAATGGTATTGATTCTTTGTCCATATAATTCTCCTCTTCAGTGGATTTAATCATGTGGAGAGACGTTTCAAGATCAGCATTTGTTTTTGGATTTGGGACATTCATCATAGTCTCATCTTCTTATGCAAAGGATATCAATCTGAGGTTAGAAATCAGTTATGCAGAGTTTTTTTTTCTTTTTTGTATACTATCAGTATATAATTTGCTGTTTCAGAACAGAACCATGATATGAAGCTTTTCTTTCTTTGTTTCTGCAGTCTTATTTCAGTGACTTCCTATATAAGTCTTGTTTATCTGGCTGTCATCTTCCTATATAGATCCCTAATATTCAGGTGATAACCCAAGCACCATGGTGAAAAATATATTACAATGACAATTTTCAAGAACATTCATAATCTTTTCTGATTCTCTTTTGGATCAAACTTAACAGGGGTTTCATAGAAGTTGAGGACACAAATTATGTATTGGGAGAAGAAGATGCAATTTGGATGCTGAAATTGATCCTTCCTTACTTAAACGAGTTTCTGTCAAAAATCAAAGGCCTGTTTTCTGGAGATCCAGGCACCACCATAAAGGTAAATTAATAGATTCCTTTGCTCACTGGTATTATGATTATCTTCTTATCAACATTACAAATTACAGTAACCCAGAAGATTAAACACCAAATTTTAATTTGCCATTTGTGAATGAATTGCAGTTGGCTGTTTTGCTCTTTGTTTTAGCGAGATGTGGCAGCTACATAACCATTTGGAAGATGATCAAATTGGGTTAGTTTTCAAGGGTTCATACAAAAGCCTATTCCTTAACAGAACTCTCTCAACACTAAAAAAGGCTAAATTTTTCACATGCTGGTTCCGTTATTATTCTGAAATCAACCATTACGAGCAATTTACATTTCTCACTCTTTGCATAACTATGGAAGTGAAAAATGCATCTTTCTTCTCCACCCCCTTCATCCTCATTATTATTATTATTACTATTAGTTATTGAAAGTGCCCTTTCACCAAATCGATTACTGACATTTGTTTTGCCGTCATTTGCCTCAGGCTTCTTCGGAGTTTTTACTGTACCAAAGATCTGCACTTCTTATTCTGCACAGTTAACTGCATATGGTAATTTCCTGAAATTGATGTTGCTTTTTCTAACATTATTTAATGCCTGAATTATGACCCTACAACTTTTAGCTGCTGTAAACAACATAGTACAGTTAGTGTAATTAGGAACTGCTAGTGCTAGATGCTAAACTGAGTTAACGATGTTTGAATTGTCTCTCCACTCTTTAGTGTAATCTAACCCGATCATGGACATATATGAAGTAAATGACAAAAAAGGTTGGAATTTTCAGTGGGTTCTTGGCTAACTATGATTTTATTTTGTTTCATTATACAATGGGTGGGGTTTTAACTGCATCATAATGTGGATCTGATGGGGGCAGAAACAAACAAACACAAATAATAGTTTAATGCAGTGCAATTATACCATCTAAACGATATAAATAAAGTTAGAAACTTTAAATCTAATTCTGCTTCAAGATAATAAATTTTATGACTTTAAAGATTTGGTACTTGATGTGATGATGGAGGCATAATTTTATGCATCACATGGATGAAGCATCTCTGACTTTATTTTATTTTATTTTGTGTCTGACAATTTGATTTGAAAAGAAGAGAACGCAGTCACAGTGTGGGATATTAACATAATGGTGTTAGTGAGTGGTCCCAATCCCAAAGATGAAACCTAAAACTATAGTCTCTCTTCACGTGTTACTGTGTCCAAGAACCTTATTCTTTTGTTATTTTAATAAATGGTCCTGTTTTTCTTTAAGGAAAATAATCTTTTTACCTCCAAATGAGAACAGTAATGTGGTAATTAAAAGAAATGAATTTTTGTAATTGTAAGGGGAAAAAAAAAGGATGAAAGACGAAATAGTGAGTATGAATATATTGTCACAGTTTTTTTAATGACATGAAGGAAATTTTTGGATTCGGCGATTCCGAGATGCTTGGGATTCATGCACACACAAAAAAGCAGTGGCTCTTGGCATCTTTGGGCTTGTCTGGAATTTATCGTCAGTTGTTGCTCGCATTTGGGCAGGTACTTATGTTTCCTCACACTGCATCTTTTACTTTTTAAAATATGAATTTAGAGTTTAGGTTTGAATTTCAATTCTTTTGTTTGATTTGCAATGTCCTATTTTTTTTCCTAAAATAAACCTATTTAAAAAAATCCAAATAATGTTGAAAGTACCACGTCAATTAGTGATGACACAATCTCAGAATATATAAATAAAGTGTAAATCTTATCTCAAAATTAAAAATTGATTTTGTAAGATTGAATTAGACTTAAAATTTATTTTTTACGGCAATATTAATGATTAGTATTTTTTACCGGAGAGTCGAACCGATAACCAACGGATGAAATTGTGTTATTTGCAGTGTTCGTGTTATTTGTGGCCTTTAGATATTATCAACAGCATTATTTGGTGAGAGATGAGTTTGGGGAAGATGAAACAGGATGTGATGAAACATGGGAAGAACCTGTTGGAGTGAGACACAAACAAGGACATGCAACCAACAACCTTAGTGATACCAATAAACTAAAGAAAGTGTTCTGAAATGTTAAACAGGCTTGTTCAGTTGTTAGCAAAGTCCCATCTTCCCTTTAAAACTTTTTTATTTTCTTTTATATATGTTTTCGTTTAAAAGTTTCACGTAGAAGTTTCCTTATATATAAAAATATGATGTAAATTTTTGTTATGTTAATATAAAGCTTAATTTAGTAAACAAACCCATCAGGGTTCAATAGGGAAAGGGAAAAATAGCTTGGACGTTAATGTTCTGTAATTAGCATTCACTTATAATAATTTATCTTCCTTATGGTGCAAATTCTTAAATTCACTTTTCATATGTAAAAAAGCCTGAGAGCATTTTAGAAAGTCTTGTGAGAGTGATTGAAATTCTTAGAGTCTTATATTAATTCTTAGGAATCGAATGGTAATTAAATATCGTGAAGGTGTTAATGGAGTCTTCACAAGTGACTAAAGGGGACTTCTCCCTACACCTCCAAGAATCTTATTTGTACTCCCAAAATCAATTTTATTTCCATAATTGTCCATGGTAAAATATAAGAGTTACTGTGTTTTTTTACCGCATATCCCTGCACCCTTAACGCCTGACGCTGCACCCCCAAAACAAACCCCAATAAAGCGAGAATCTGATTCCCTGCACCCATCAGGAATCTTTGACCTAGTTGCTGGTCCAGTCTCTTTTCCCTCATTCTCCTCTTCTCCCACACAGCCTCCACACACTCTTCCTCCGTCTTCTCCCACGTTTGGTCTTCTCCCACACATTGTCGCACACATCCTCCACACAGTTCTTCTTTGGAGCGTCCACACAGTCTTCATCTGCCGCCTCCCTTTTCTGGTTTTCTCCTGCGCAACACCACAGACCCATCTTCTCCATTTGGCCAGTTAAGTAATGTTTTTAAATTTGTAATTCATTTCAGGAATGGTTGTCTGGTTATTTTAATTGATTTTAGCATCTTCTTTTTAAGAGTGCACCGCCGAAACAGCTTTACAAAACCGTTTCAAACATGTATGTTATCTTTTTCTCCGAATCGGAATGCGAGATCCGTTTTCCAGAATGGTGAAACGAAATACACATTCCGTTTCTTCTTTTTTTTTTTTTTTAATTTTACTTAAAAG
>Ga0214542_1003200_pt1 | contig 33728 bp, 17 predicted proteins | sample CNSS1metaG_FD_160096 | JGI IMG/M metagenome (GOLD analysis project Ga0214542, IMG submission 160096) | Root nodule microbial communities from cowpea collected in UCLA plant growth center, Los Angeles, California, USA - CNSS1 | ecosystem: Host-associated > Plants > Roots > Nodule | place: USA...
ATATATTATGTCTCACATTTGAATATTTGTACTCTCACTATGCCAAATTTACCAATAGACAACGCTTATTTAATTAAGCGCTATAAATGGGAATGCGGAACATTAGACGACGCTTTATTAGATCAATCTTGTCTAAATGGGTACCCATAGATAGCGTTTTTTCAAATAAACGTTATTTATATTTAATTATTTTAAAAATAAAATTAAATATTTTAAATAGATTAAACAGAAAGCGTTCAAGTAAAAAAGTATAGTCTATGTATTCAAAATAGAGAGCACTTAAGTATAATAACGCGTATATGTACTAAAGAAAATTTTCCCCCATGCCATACATTTCACGTTTTCTCTTCTACAACCCTCACGCATCATATGTACTAAAGAAAATATTCCCCCGCGTAATACACTTCATGTTTTCTCTTCTACAACCCTCACGCAGCAGCATTCGTGACTCCAACTACAGTAGCATTTGCACTCTCCAACCACAACAACATATCCCTTTCCAACCACAATAGCTTTCATTCTTCGAGTGGGTGTTGTCGATTAAGGGTTTGGGAAAGTATTACGTGTTACAACAGCGAGTGGGCGCTCTCCTGCAATTTTTGCAGCGGCGAACAACTTCTCTCGTCTTTCGGCAGCAAACGAACAATGACGACCAACAACCATTGCAATGAGTACCAAACTCTCTTCTTTTTCTCCTTCTACCTTTTATTTTGTTCATTCTTTGTTCTTTTTTATCTATTTTGGCCACCGTTATCGTTGGAAGAAAAACTTGGATACCAAACTTTGTTATTTAGGGCAAAAATTGGAAGAAAAGCATAAAAATTAGAAGGGAGTATTAGAGGAGAGAATAACCATTCTTGGGGGACTCATTATGATCAGAGAAGGGGGAAAAGAAAAGCAATTATATGATCGTACTATCATGATTAGTGTATAAGAAAGGTGAAAGCTTGATTATATGAAATCAAATATATATTCAAATCAATGCATCCATCTTCATTTAAGAGTACTTAGGTTCATTTTAATATTCATATTCATAGTTTATCCATGCTATTTGATCTGCACTCACATTCTGCATCCACACCATATTTCAAGTAGTTTGGGAACTTTATGCAGTTTAACCAAAATGAGTTTCCTTTTTAGAGCTTTCTATGCATATCCACTTAAGTCATACATCGCATATCAAGCTTTGGCATTGCATCTGAAAGTGGATGAGTTGAATTGGTTTGTTGTTGTGAATTGGTTGATTAAACTCATGTTCACACCATTATACTGATTTTCATATTAGTTTGATCAAGAGATTTATCTCATAGGAATTTCAATGGGTGCACATAATTTTATTGCATTTATAATTGCATGATAACACTTAAAGTTTATTCCATTCACGGTGGGATTCTTAACACGTGAATTCAGTTTTGCAGCATAGATTGGATTACTTTCATGCATATGAATTAGTGGTAGGTGCATTCTATCTGTGAAAAAAATTCATTCATTTAGGCGTTGGAATTTTTATTTCACTACATATGATTTGTTTTGAACTCATTTTGCATATGCTATGATCTGGTATGAATTAATGGGGTGTGTTGTTGTAATGTGATAAATTCATGATTATCTTGTGTTATTTGCCACTGTTATGCTCTGATTGAATACTATAACAACATTCCAAGCATTTTCTTATTTAGCTTAGAACTACATCTAGGTTAATCTTCTTCTCAATTAGTTTAATTCATCTTTTCATTTTTCTTTCATCATTTAGCATTCCATTTATCATGTTGATGCATAAATCTGGTTATGAATTTAATTATTTCTCTGTTGCCAAAATCTGATTCTCTACTGCCATATAAAATTTGGACTTTGATGTTCTTGTCCTGTAGTAGCACTTTATCACAACAAATCTAATAATGCATAGTGAGTTTAATTTGGTATTTTGTTATTGTCACGTGCTTAGTTGTTATCGCCATCTGTTATATACACTCTTTGCTATAATTTCATGCGGCATTCCTGGTGCCCATGCATCCATCTTCATTTGAGAGTACTTAAATTCATTTTAATATTCACATTCATAATCCATCCATGATATTTAATCTGCACTCACATTCTGCATCCACACCATCATATTTCAAGTAGTTTGAGAAGTTTATGCAATTTAACCACTGTGAGTTTCTATTTTAAAGCTTTCTATGCATACCACTTAATTTATACATAACATATCAAGCTTTGGCATTGCATCTAGAAGTGGATGAGTTGAATTGGTTTGCTGTTGTGATTTGAATCCCAAATCTGTCCTTTCAATATTTTATTTATTATTTTCTTCACATGAGAATGTTTAACACTCAATTTAAATGTTCAATAACAGAAATCTTACATTTACTAGGTCATATAAAAAACTTATCTTCGTTATTTTATTATTCTCAATTTTTTTTAAAGGAAGAACTCTTCTATTTTGCTAAAAAAAATTCATTATCTCTCAACAGTTTGACTAGTTTGACATCTAAAAAAATTTATGTAATCTCTAAGGTATTTTTCATCTTATCATCCCTTAACTATACATTTGTTTTACCTTGTCCAATCACATATCATGGTTTATGAAATTTCTTATAAGACACACATTTGATCATTTTTATTTTCTTAATTTATTTGTTGTTTATTTTTATCATATAGAATTTTTTTTTTTATGTTTTTTATATAATTGTTTTTATTTTCTAACTCATATCATAAGTGTAATGATTTGTTCGTAGTCCTGCTCTACGAACCTCCCCACTCGTAGTCCTTCCCTACGGACCTGCCCGCCCGTAGTCCAACACATGTGATCCACCAGCCCCGTACCTCCCCGCACGTGGCATCTCTCAACGTGAGCACGGAACATACGAACCTACCTCGCTCGTATCCCCACGTGAGAGTAACTGGATATGAACCTCCCCGCTCATATCGTCACATGTCATCCACCATCCATGAACCTACCCGCTCATGGCACAACATCTCCTGATCCAAGCAAAGCATCATTGTTAATTAAAACAACACACCAAGAAAGCAAAGAACAGTAGTATTTTTGCCTAGCTCTGCCCATTCGCCGCCAGGCGAAATTGCTCCAGACCGCCTGGCAGTATCCACTCACCGCCAGGCGCCAGCAACCCCCTAGGCCACTGTTTTCTCGTCACTGCCTAGCGGACCTCACCGTGCCGCCAGGCGCCATCCCATACAGGGACCCCTGACGCTTGTCCCACCGCCTGGCGCACCTACCCGTGCCGCCAGGCGCTGTATCAGTAGTGAAACCCCTCTGGTTTTTCTTTTAACAACTTAGTTAGTCTAATCTGATAAGTGGCTCCATTCCAGGGTCCCAAATAAACTATTCTATAGAATGTACATTATGGTTAGTCTACAACTAACATAAGTATCAACACCTAAACTTTACCATGGTCACCCCTTTATACAAGTTTCTACTATATATGAGCTTTGTTATAGTAAAACAATTCATCCCTCTCTAAGGACATAATCCACAATTTAATACCCTCAATTACACTCCAAGGTACATCCCGCTGCATTAAGCCAACCTTCCCTCTCAATCGGCTTAGAATTCTTCCCCATAATTCCCCATGCAATATGACATAACCAATTATCGCCACTCCTGATTATCCCTTCAACCCTTACCTAAAATCTGTTTAGTCATAATCAGCCCTGGCTAGTCGCAATTTCACCAATACCATGCTTCCAGAAACCTGATCTAGTAATTACAATTCTCCCCTCTCCCTTTTCTCCCTTATGCACAATCCAAGACCATAATTAGTTATACATCTACTCTTTACCACCCTTTAAATCAATCATCCCAGTATTCTATTCCCCCAATTTTCTATGTTGCCAAATTACCAATACCCTCACCTACTCCAAATCTCTACCCTCAATTCCGCCACCAAGACCTCACGAAATAGCCCCCTGCCGCGTCATCGCCTGGCGGCGCCTTGCTTGCCGCCAGGCGGAGTAACAATGCCTGCACGAACCAGGCTTCTTTCACATCTGTGACAGACTCCATCTTTTTTCCAGTACTCAGTTCCACTACATCCATTCCCCCAGAAATGACCATATCTCTATTAAGGACTAGTTTCCTGTTCTTAATTCAATGCATATAGACTCCTCGATCTTTACCCTCTTGAATTCTCCCAAATCGGTTTATTCACGATTATACCTAGAACATTGCCATACTTCGAATTCCAATTGATTTCCGCCCAATCAAATATTCAATAGAAACCAAACATATCAATTTCAATAATCCAATTGATTAACACGCAAACAGCATTTCAAATCACCAAAATAGAACGCAACAGTGTCGCGCCGCCTGGCATAAATTCATCACCGCCAGGCGGTTCATGCCAAAACAAGAACAACACACCAGTCTGATGTGCCGCCTGGCGGTAGGGGATGAACCGCCAGGCGGTTTCTGGAAAAATCCAGAAACTTCAATACAATAGTGCAGAAAACGACGCAGTGATCATGCTATGATTCAAGGCATTGTACAATTATTCGATTACAATCAAAAAAACAATAAAACAACTCCCCTAACCTCTGATCCTTGCTCCAAACCCGAATTGGTGAGTGTGCTTTGAAGCAAAACCTCCTCCTCACTTGATTTGCACCCGTCACACGGTTCTTCCCTTCCAATTCCTCTCTGCAGTACGCCCACACCAGCCTTTCTCCACCCAACGCTCACACTCTAGTCTCAATACCTCTCCTCTTACTAATTCTCTTTCTTTTCTTGAATCACTACCTTTCTAATTACCCCTTTTTACCACTAAAACGAAAATTAAATAAAAGAAGGTTTAATGGTTAATTAAGTTCCCTCACATGATGTATCCAGCCCTTTGAATTACCTATTCATTGGCTGCTAGGGTTCTTAAGCCCCTTCATATTCATGCTAACGAAATTTTGGTAAAAAGAAAAATGGGTTAGTTTTTAACAAGGTTTGAACCTACAACTCCTCACTCACCAAGTCAATTTCACAACCATTAAACTAATTCATCTTTCGTAATAACTCTTACAATTTTAGGAATCTATCATCACTCCACGCATTCCATATATAATCAAACAAAAATATATAATTTAATTAACATTCAAGTGGCACACATAGGACTCGAACCCAAGTCCTCACACACAATAAAGTACTCTCAACCACTTGAGCTAGTACTTTTCCACGTCATAGTTCCACACATTAATTACTTTAATTGTTCCTATTACCCGTCCTAATTAAATAATTACTTAAATAATTATTTAATTTTCCCGGGTCTTACAAGAGTCTCTTGGGAAACGATATTTAGTCGCACGATTTGGTACATTTGCCAAAGAGCTAACAAGTTTTTGGCGTCACTGTCGGGAACTTGTGTCTAATACTAGACTATTGTGTTATTTTTAACTTATTTAAAATCAATTATTTTATCCATACGCTGTGATTTTCATTTTAATTAGATACATAAATTATTTGGGCTAACTTATAGTTTTAGTCGTTGTTGTTCTCTAATGTATGTAGGGTAACATCTGTACAAGGAGGATGGTGTCTTCAAAACTACTCCTTGTTGACCATGAGATAGAGAAAACAACTCTAACAAACAATAGTGACACAAGGAGACAACGAGTTCTAGCACAACAAGTTGCCAATCACTCTCCTTCTTTAGTTATTCGTCATACTACTTCTCAGAATCATGATTCATCTCAAAGGAAGTAATGGCTGGAAATCCTCACGGTGATGGTGGAGGTCAAGGAAGAAGTACCTTGTCGTTTCAAATTGGTGTCACTTGTTGTTTCTATTTTCCTGACAGTTATGTTTTCCAATGTATATAACATTTCTTATTCTCTTTATTCATTATGAAAGAGTATTAATATTCATCTATTGTTTTAGTTCACTATCTCAAATTATTCCTTTTTTGGTTACTATCTTCATACCTTTGTGGTAAAACTCTTAGCATTGTTACATTGGTTTTGAGTACTTGTGAAATTATATTTGGTACTCTAATTTGAAAATATATACCATTGTAGTTTTTTATTAAAATATTTGATATTGAAGAAACAATAATACTTTCTTTGAATATTGAATATTTGATAATATTATGTTATCTATGTCGTGATTTTTATTATTTTATAAAATTAATTAATAATTTTGAAATAATAAAAAAGTAAGTACATACACAGGTACATCTATACCTTTTATCTGGTTAAGATGGGAATGAGACAAAAAGTTGATAACCATTGAATTTGGGTATAGAGATAAGATGATTTTTTCTTTAAAAATGAGTATAAGATAATAAAACTCGTCCTCATCTATCCCTAGGGATGTCAGCGGAGCAAGTATGATACAGGTAGTAGCTCCCCCGTACCATACCCGCTGGATAAATATTCGCCCCGTACCTATATCCATATCCGTCGGGTATCCGTTATGCGGGTACCCGCCTATTTTTTTCATATTCGCGGGTATCCACGGGTACCGTGAGTATTTACAAAATTATTTAAAAAAAAATATTTAATCATAAATTTAAATAAAATAAAATAAAATACATCACTGTCATAAATTTTAAATAAAGTTCAAAATAAACTCAAGTTCATACAAGTCCTAATAATTATAAAAATAAATATAAAATGACGTTCAACACAATGGAAATTCTTTAATTAGTGTTTTGATCAACAAACTCACTTTCTCCAATTGATTCCTGAAAAATAAACGAAATAAACAAATAATAAACCTCAAATGCCACATGCCAAGTATTCTTATTTAGATTTCATCATTTGACAACAAGTATACCATAAACGTCACTATCTATATAAGGTTTGATGTATATGTCCAATTTTAAAGAAAAGAAAGAGAAGAATATCAAGGGATGTACCTGGAAGAAGACAACGTACCAATACTTGAAGCGGGAAGAATGAAGAAAGAAGATAAAATGTGCAACTTAGAATAAATTAGGTCAGAATATTTTTTATTTAATATATATATATATATATATATATATATATATATATATATATATATATGAGGGTAGTTTTGTGAATTAAGTTTAGCGGGTACGGTTATCTACGGGTATGGATACTATGATACTCGTACCCGTCCCGTTAATATGCGGGTATCAAAAATACCCATACACACGAGTAACAGGTATCCAGGTATCCATTTTTAATATATGTTTCCTACCTATCCCCGTTGTCATTCTTATCTATAAAAGAAATTACTTAGGCTATTTTCATAAAATTTTGTATTTTAAATCATACTATCTAAAAAGTATATTTTATATTTTAAAATATATAATTCAAAATATATTTTTTATTTTATATTCTAAAATTAAAATTTAATATAAAAAATATTTGAAAGTGAATTATGTATTTTAAATTGTATAATTTAAAATATATTTATTGCGAATCAAACAATCCAATAAATATATATATATATATATATATATATATGTATATTTTATATTTCCTAATATACATGGAAGTTCAAGTTAAAAGATATCCTACCGATTAGAGCAAACTCTAACAACTTTTACTTCCAAAAAATCATAGAATTTAGTCATCATTAGGGTCATTTGTTTTTCCTTTTTCCTTTTTATAAATGTATTTATAGCTCTTTTTTTATTATTCAATTAAGATTCATAAAGAAACATAAAGTAGTAGAGAGTACTAAGAGAAAAGAAACATATGGAGGTAAGAACTAAATAAGAGATAAAAAAGAACTATTTAGTTTATTTTTCTATTAAATTATTCTCTGTTTTAAAACTAAAAATAAAATATTATTTATTGAAGGAAGATACTATTTACGTATTATTTGTAGTATCAATAAAATATTAATATTCACTTAGACTATTTTATTTAAATCTATTGTTTAAATATACTTGAAAAATTTTAAAAGTTAACGGGTCCCAAAATATTTTATTTGTGGGTCCTGAAGTAACACGTTGGGCTTTAGGAAAGATGCCCTCATAAACGAAACTGAAATGGGATTGCTTTTTGTACCCTCATGATTCCTTTCTATATTTTGTCGAAAATTAAAAGATAAAAATGATCCTAATTAAAATTTGAAAGTTAATTCTTATATCTTTTTTCTTTGATTGATTCTCTCATTTTTTTTTTCTACACTTTCTCTTTCAATGAATTTTGTGCAGTGTTGTCACCTATTGTTTTCATTGATTATTGTCATCAACATTGTTACCATTGTTATTGTGTGAAGTAAGAAGGTGCGATATTTATATTGTTTGGGTTTTTTTTTTTTTCTTTTACTTGTATGTTTTGTATTGTTTGATCTGAGAATTTTTAAATTGAAGAATCTAGAAAGTAGTGATGGGTCATCTATATATGTGTTTTTAGTTAAAAATTCTTCTAAAACAATCTTTTTCATATTAAGAATATTCTTCTAAATCGAGAAGTCTATTTTATATTGTATAATTCAAAAAAAAAAATATATGAAAAATATCTTCCAAACTGAGAAATTCAAAATACACTCCTTTATTTGGAAGAATCCAAAAATACAATTTTAAATGCCAAATTGTTGTTTTGGATTAAATAATCCAAAATAAGTTACTTCTCCTTTAGAAAATACACAATTTTGAGAATATCATACAATTTGAGAAAAACTCAAAATATGAGATCCAAAGCTACTCAACCAAAAACAAAAGTTAACGTAACTCATACATCTACCAATCTTCACAATGTTCACTTAAGCTAAATTTTGTGTCAAAATGTATCTCTACACGCAACTCCATTGCCATTTAATAAAATAAGGATAAAGTAGAAAATTTCAAATTTACGAAGGTTCATGAGAAAACTATAGGGACTCAAAGCTAGAGTGTTTTACTTGACTTGATTATTTGACCACCTCAACCCCCGAACAAATATTGTAGAATATACAATTCCAATAAACAAGAACTAAATAAGAAGTAACAAAAAAATTGTGACAACACTATGTTCTTGAATCACATCAAATTTTATGCGATTTTAACTTTCTATATATTAGAATGAAATGATTTTTTTTTTCACAATTTTATTATGTAAAAAATGAAAATATATATTTCTTCTACATATATTCATTACTTGTTACCATGTATATTCCATAAAGATCGAAAAAAAGAAATAAAAAAAAATCATCTGATTAAACCATATTAATTGTAATTTGAAGCAATAATCTATTCATTACTGTAGTCATGTTGGAGAAATATTCTTCTTATCTTAAAATAATTGTCGTCTTACACTTTTAAGAGAAAGCTGATTAATTTTTTTTCCGTATTTAATTAAATAATAACTATTTCATTCCTAATTCATTTCTAATTAAATTAAACCAATATTTGTGCATTTATAGTAGATAAAAATACTGTATTCAATGAAGTTTTGCTATATTTAATGAAATGAAGTTATTATAATCTATAACATTAATAATCGATTTCTATTTTTCTTATTTATATATTGATCACTGTTATTTTTTAACAGAATATTTATTTAAATTTAAAAAAAAATGTTAAATTAAAAAATGAAAATAGTTATCTTATTATTCTTTAAGTAGTTATTTATTAAAATTTAATTATTTTTTAAATTAAAATAATTTTACAATAGAAAAATGTACACAACTACAAGTGACGCATCTTTTCTATTAAAATAATAAATAACTAATAAATTTATTTAATTTACTATAAAAAAGTTTTTAAATTTAGTGATTCTTGAAAATTGGGTAGGTAGTATAAAATATGTTTGTCGTTGTCAAGAGTTAGAAAAATTGTAGTTTGAGACTGCAAGTAGGTAGGTGAGTTTGTTTCCTAGTTATAGAAAAGAGACATGATTGTGATTTGGCACTGAAAGCTAGCAAGACTTTGAGATAGATCAAACAAAGTATGAAGCTTTGACTGTGAAAATGACCATAGGTATCAGTGGAACAGAAACGACCCTTGTACCCTTGTTTCTCAGTCTTCGATGTCTGCGCACAAATCCCCAACAACCTTCGTGTAAGACTTCAAATGCTACAAACATAAATACTGTTATCACTCTCCAACAACAAAAGCCATTGTTACAACAATCTTAGTTCCGAATCCATGGAGAAACCTCACATAGTAGTGGTTCCTAGTCCTGGCTTCACCCATCTGGTCCCAATTCTTGAGTTCTCCAAACGCCTCCTCCATCTCCTCCCACATTTTCACATCACATGCTTCATTCCCTCAGTTGGGTCACCCCCCTCTTCCTCCAAAGCCTACCTTCAAAATCTTCCACCAACCATCACTTCCATTTTTCTTCCCCCCATCGACCTTGAACAAAAGACAGATCCCTCTGTCCTTGCTCTTCAAATCGAACTCTCTGTGAATCTCTCTCTACCCTTCATAAGGCAAGAATTGCAGTCCCTATGTTCAAGAGCAAAGGTTGTAGCTTTGGTTGTGGATGTTTTTGCAAATGGGGCATTGGACTTTGCCAAGGAACTTAACCTCTTGTCTTACATTTACCTCCCTCAATCTGCCATGTTGCTTTCCTTGTACTTCTACTCATCGAAGCTAGATGAGATATTTTCTTCTGAGTCTAGGGACCCACAAGAGCCTATAAAGATTCCCGGTTGTGTACCTGTTCTCAGAAAAGATTTCCCTCTTCCTTTTCAGAATCTCTCTAGCATAGGTTACAAGGGGTTTCTGGAACGCTCCAAAAGGTTTCATGTTCCCGATGGTATCTTTATGAATACCTTCCCTGAACTGGAATCAGGGGCCATAAGAGCTTTGCATGAACACGTGAAAGGGAAGCCCGGGATTTACCCTGTTGGACCCATCATTCAGAAGGGGTCGATTGATCATGAAAATGGAGTGGAGTGTTTAAGGTGGTTGGATAAGCAAGAACCCAAATCTGTTTTGTTTGTTTCGTTTGGAAGTGGTGGCACACTTTCTCAGGACCAACTGAATGAATTAGCGTTTGGGTTGGAACTGAGTGGCCAAAAGTTTCTTTGGGTTGTGAGAGCCCCTAGCTCTGAGGTGAGTTCTGCATACTTTGGTGCTGAAGCTAAGGACCCTCTGCAGTTTCTGCCACAGGGTTTCTTGGAGAGAACCAAGCAGCAAGGGTTGGTTGTTCCTTATTGGGCCCCTCAGATTCAAGTGCTGGGTCACAGTGCAACTGGGGGGTTCCTATCTCACTGTGGTTGGAACTCGGTGCTTGAAAGTGTTGTGCAAGGTGTGCCAGTCATAGCATGGCCTCTCTTTGCTGAGCAGAGTTTGAATGCAGCAATCCTAACGGATGATCTGAAGGTGGCTCTCAGACCAAAAGTTAACCACAGTGGATTGAGAGAAAGAGAAGAAATTTCTAAGGTTGTGAGGGGCTTGTTCGAAGAAGGCAAGGAAATTCGAACAAGAATGGAACTTCTGAAGATTGCTGCTGCTAATGCGATAAAAGAAGATGGATCATCTACAAAGACTCTGTCAGAAGTGGTTGCGAGTTTCAGAGACTTTTAGCATATCATTTTCAATTTTAGTTGTTGTGCTTCTGTTTTCCTTTTCTACTCATCTAAGTTTTCGACTAGGATATTTCACTAATTCAAGTGCACACAGTTATTTGCTGAGTGCTATAAGAAAAAGATATTGCTGATAAGAAAAATACTGCATACCTTTCAAACAAATGCTCATATCCTTTGTTGTTTCTAATTTATATGTCTAAACCATTTTCTTAGTTTGTATACAATCTCATAATTATGAAAATATTGATGGAGAACTTGGTCACTGGTTAACAATAAGGCATATGCCGAAAGATAATCTATTGGTCTCTATACGTACATATAAAAATGAAATTTTATGTAAACAAAAAGTAAAAGATATACAGAAAAATATATTGATGAGATTCTAATTAATATATTTGAAGGTTAGAATGCAAGAACATATATATTTAAACATTTTCTTTATGATTCCGATGATCTGATTTATTTAAGGTTACATAAATACTGACGAAAACTGTGTTAGGAAATAAAGAAGAAAAAATAATATAACTAAATGATAAAACACCAAAATCATCAATGATGCGTCACACAAAAAGTTAGATTCTTTGAGAGGATAATCTATATCATTTTTAATCCATAATATTGATGACATCTTTTTTGTTTTAATATTTTTTAGTTTCAATTTTCTTACATGTATTCAATGTAAAGTTTAAATTCTTTGTTGAATTTTTTTAATACACGAGCAATACAAACTAATACATAGATTATTATTTTTATTGGAAATAATTACAAATTAAAAAAAAAAAAAAGAGAGAGAGTGGATAACAACTTGTTTAAAATGTTTTTCCCCAAACACGAAACTGGAAAGTAGAAAATATATCAGTAGACAAATTCAAATTGAGTTAAAAATCCAAGGGAATGAACAAAGAAAAATTGGCTTACCTAAGCTTAGTTTGAAAACATGCGAGCTTTGGAACAAAGGACATCGAATCCCTCACCGCGATGCCTTGTCAAACACGTTATACAACAATTATTTATTCTTGGACATTAGCAGTTTGGCCATGTAGCTTCAAACTCTTCCATAAGAAGAATCGAGGGTCAACTAATCTTGAAGACCTTAAATTTTAATACTACACGGACCCAGAAAAAAATGGTAATAGTCATCTTTAGCTAATTCCTCGAATATACTTTTGATTAATAGTTGCTCACGTCACATCCATCACATGAAGAAGAACAATAAACAACAATTGCAATAAGAACTAATTATATTTGGATTAGTAAAGTAATTAGACATTCAATCTTTACCTTGCTATAGGAACAAATTATGGAGTGAAAAATCGTGTTTTGTAAGTGTCAGAGTCACATTACCCTAACTAGATTCGTCTTTAATATAATGAGTTTAATATAGAGTCAACAAAAAAAAAAAAAAAAAAAAAAACAGCCTCGATAGATCCTTGGAAACCAAACACACGCATGTTTCACATGAAAATCCAGCGCGTCAAGAGGCAATTTACTAAAAAAAAAAGGCACATTTTATAAATTACTTTCATGTAACGGTTGCTTTTGGTTTAGTATCACTATTTGATGGGGTTTTTTTAAGGATTTATTTGACAAATATAACACTAATAATATTTTTGTTTAGTCTACATAAAAAATTGACATCATTTCTAACTCAAAATCATAAGATAAAAAGACTTATAATTACATTTGAATTCTCACACTAGTGGAGAAAAATATCACTTATGTCACATTTATAGTCTAACCTCAAAATTTGATGTAAAAAATAAAAAGCAATTATTTTACATCTAAGGTTCAATGTAAAATTCAAAATTTATGTTGGATTGTGTTTAAGTCTTTTGAAAATTTTAAAGCTTACATCGGATCCTAGGGCATCTAGTGTAAAATTTTTAATAACTTCTGCACATAACTTCTTCTTCCTAACTTCCTTTTAACAATTCTTTAGCATTTTCCTTCTCTTCTCCGGTGGCAGTTGCACAAATTCCTTTCTCCCAACATTGGTGACCCAAAACGCATCTTTGTTTCATGTATGAGTGGATTTACATAGAAAAGTTCTTTGTATGTTTGTTGTAGTTTAGTGTTCTTCATTGAGGTTAGTTGTCTAAACCTCCATTTTTTTTAAAATTGATACCATGATTGCACCAAATTACTTCGCTTACTCGTCAAAATGCCCAAGCAACTTCAAAATCGACCAAACACAAGCAAGCAAAATACAATAAATGAAACGAGTGATTCATGAATGTTGTAATGGTGCGTGTGTGATCTTGACAATTGCAACATGACATGTTTGGAGACTAGTAGCGACATCTTTAAGGCTGAAGTATTACTTGGTGGCGTGAGTGTAGCTTGTCGGTGTGAATGTTGCATCTAGGGTTAACGAATATGACATAAATTTATATATGATGTGTTTAGACCTTATTCAAATTTACGTCGAAAGTGTTCAAGTCCAATGCAAATTTACATTAGGATTTATGTTCGACGTAAATTGACATTACTTGCATTCACATCGAAGTGTGTTATCTATAATGTTAAATGTTGAAAGTATCCAACACAAAAAGTCTTTTCTGTGATAGTTTATTATAATTATTATTTTAAATGTTACATTATTGAATATATTTTAAATGTTATAAGATTAGCTTGTTGTATTTGGAGTTCAAATTTTCAAGGCTTCAATTGAATATATGATTTGCTAGATTTAGAGTTCTTTGATGTTTTTTATGAATTTTTGAAGTTGAGGATTTGTAAAGCAACCCATGCATATTAGTTTTTTTTTTTTTGTATTAGCCTAAACTTTTGTAATTGGGATTGTGGACCTAATTATAACTCACTTTTAAATCTATGTTTGCTTCAAATTGTAGACCATTTAAATAGCCAATACATGTTCTAAATTTAGAGACAACAATCATTTATTTAATTTTCAATATTAGGAATTATCTCCTAATCTCATTCTTTTATGATACCTTGAGGAGTGCAACTGATTTTGGAGACTTACCTCAGATTGATAGACAAGTCACGAGGAGGATGTCTCAGCATATTCAGAAGAACATCCTAAATGGGTTGAGTTTATTGAGCATCATATGTGATCAAGCATAAGCATGGCAAGTCCAATATAGTAGTAAATGCTCAATCTAGACGACATTTTTTACTCAGTACTTTAATAACGTAATATTTATGTTTTGATCATATTAAGGAATTGTACAAAGATGATCCTAATTTTTCTCACATTGTACATGAGTGCTTGAAAAGTGGACACAATTTTTTTTTCCTTTTTCAAGGATTTCTATTTAAAGGGAAAATGATTTATGTTCCATAAGGATCTTTACATGTTTCTCTCACACATGAGGCTCATAATGGCGGGTTAATGGGGGCACTTTAGGGTTGCTAAGGCCTTGGACATTTTAAATGCCCAATTCTTTTGGCCTTGCATGAAAATCATGGTTCAACAAGTCTGCGACAAGTGCATTGTATGTGCGAAAGCTAAGTCTAGAGTCCTACCCATTGTCTATATATCCCTCTTTTTGTTCCCCAAAGTCCTTGGTTATATATTTTATTGGATTTCAATCTTTGGCTACTAAGGACATCAAAGGGTTGGGATTCTATCTTTGTGATAGTGGACTGATTTTCTAAAATGGCCCATTTCATTCACTGCCACAAAGTTAATGATGTATGTTATATAGTCAACCTCTTTTTCAAAGAAGTTGTTCGACTACATGGTATTTGTAAGACCCATGAAAATTAATTAATTAAATAATTAATTAAGTAATAAATGCAGGTGTTGTATGATGTGGAAGAGTACTAGCTCAAATGGTTGAGAGTACTTTGATTATGTGAGAGGACTTGGGTTCAAGTCCTATGTAAGACATTTGGTGTGTTATTTAATTATTCTTATTTTGTTTTGGTAATGTAATTGTGACTCGTGAGTGATATTATAGTCAGAAGATTATAATGGTTATCACAAAATGTGAATTGGCATAATGGTGGTACTTTGTCCTTATGAGTGGAAGGTCACGGGTTCAAACCTTATTAGAGGTGAAATAGACTTTATTTTTCCTAAATGAAGTTGTAGAATTAAATATGAGAGGTGAGTCTTTGGGTGTGCAAGGGCTGAATTTGGGGAGAGGGTGAAGCAAAGCCTTGGTGAACCAAGGAACCTCCATTGTCTTTCCAATTTTAATCAAGAATTTAGGTTAGGGGAGCGGTCCTTTATGCATGTGAATTGATTTGATGTGTGCTAGATATTGGCATGAATTGTGGTTGTTTTAGTGTGCGATCAGAGGAGAACCTCTGCAATTTTTGCCCAAGCAAGTCCATCTCGCCTAAGCGAGAGTTGCAGAGTCTCGTTTTGGGTTTTGGTTCGCGTTTCTCGCCTAGGCGACTTGTGTTAGGATTAAGCGAGGCTGATAGTTTAGCTTAGGCGAGGGTCCTTGACTTAAGCGAGAATATTATGAGTTCTGTCTTTTGTGTGTTGTTTGAGCTGGGTTGCTTGTTATTTCCTAAAGGATAGGAATTATATGCTTGTGTTTGAGGTGTTTGGGCTTGAAGGACTAAGTCCAATAGGGGTCTGGGATGTGCTTGATGGTTGGATGCATGATAGGCATGGAACTGTATAGTTCCCGTCGGCTGCTAAGTGGCGAGGAGTCCTTAGCATGGTGATTACATGCGTCGGGCGCACGATGGGCAAGGAATTGTTATGTTCCTGTTGGTTGGTATTGGGCGAGGAGTCCATAGTATGGTGATTGCGTGCGTGCCATGGTCCGAGCGAGAGAGGCTTGAATGTTTCATTACAGACGAGGAGTCTGTAGGGCAGGACTATGAGCAGGATAGGCTCATAGGGTTGGACCACGAATGGATTAGTTTCATGGGAGCACAACGAAGTCCTAGGACCTAGTTCATGTATATGACTCATGAAGGACTATAAGATCATGGATGGGTAATATGAAAATCATGAAATACTTAATCATGTTATTTTTGGGATGGGTGGCATATTTATTTCATGTATATATTTATATATTGTGCATAGCTCACCCTATCTATGTGTGTGTGGCGATGATCAGATAACTTGTTATCCGGGAGCAGATGATTTGACAAGTGAGCCAGGAGATGCTTAGAGGCGGAGTGTAAGGGCTACCTGGGCTTTTGAAAGGATTTCCATTTTAAGACTTTTGATGTAAAATTTATTATGTTGAATTTTGGTGGATTTTGTAATAATGTAATTGCGAAAATATGAATTATGTTACAGTTAAAGTTTTGTCTAAATTTCCCACGTTTTGAGAAATAGACTTATAATAAATGGGATTTATTTTCTTATTTTTATTTTATTAATTAAACTCGTAATATCCTATTGGGATGTTACAGTATTCCCAAGACTATAGTTTCTAATTGCGATATTGAGTTTTTAAGTCACTTCTAGAAAACTTTGCAAGGTAAATTGGGCACCAAACTTTTATTTTATCACTATTTACCAGCCCTAGACCAACAGTCAAATAGAAATGGTGAATAGAACTATGTCTCAAATGTTAAGATGTCTTATTATGGGAAACCGAGGGTCTTGGACGATTTATTAACTCACATTGAGTTTGCTTATAACTGATGACGTTGTTTTGTACCTTTTATTGATGTTAAGTTTCGTGAATAAAATCAACTCCTACATAACTTTTATCTTGTTTAATCCTCTAGTTTATGTTATTTTTTCATTTTTTCGTATTTTAGTTGTTTTATACTTTTTTACTTTTAATCTCTATTATGAGTGTGTGAAATAAAACAATGGGAAGCAATTCTGGTGGAGGAAAACAAGTTAAAACTCAAGGAAGCATGATTGGACATGAAAGATTGACTTTTACACAAATAACCATGTCGAGGGGCGCCGAGATCATGTCCAGCACTGCAAACATTGAGAAAGGACTCACCTATATGTATATACTACCTTGGACCACCCTTGGAAGGCCAAAACACGACCATTGGGCGCCAAGGTCACTCGTTGGGCGATCTGGTGGCTCGCTGGGCGAAAATGACAGACCAGAACCGCAGTATTTCGCTCGCTAGGCGAAAATATGGCTCGCCTAGCGAGTTACATGTCTGAGAACGTCGATTTTATGCCTCATTGGGCGAGTGTTAAGCCGTTGGGCGAGAATATCGACCCCAATACGCGAATATGGTTATTTAATCATGTTTCTACGGGAGTATTAGGGGATTCCTCATTTTTCACGAATAGAAACACCTTGGGTGCTTGGGAGAGACTCTTGGAGGCTATTAGGGGTGTTGGGAAACTCTCCCTTCTCCTTCTTGGGTCTCCTTCTTCATCCATGGAGGTCTTACCCCTTTTGGGATTGAGAGGATGATGGGCTACAAAATTGGAGGCGAAGATGCGAATGGGAGGCGCAAGTGGAGCATGGAGCAGTATTCAAGAATCTTGGGAGAGGGATTATTTCTACTTTATGGTTCCAATTTCTTCCCTATTCTTCAATTTTGTAAAACCCTAGGTTCTCCACCATGGAGAGCAATTTGTATTTGTTGAGATTAGATGTAAAACATTGAATTTGTGTGTAAAATTGTGTTGTTAATTTATATGCTTTTCCAATTCATGTTAGTATTTGATTTCCATGCTTAATGCTTGATGTGGATTGTTCTCACGCTTGATTTGTGATTCTTGAGGTGTTGGGAAACATCTTTAGAATCTAGATTTGAAATTAAATTTGTTGTTCATCATCCTCTCAAACCCAAAAGGGGTAAAACCTCCATGGATGAAGAAGGAGACCCAAGAAGGAGAAGGGAGAGTTTCCCAACACCCCTAATAGCCTCCAAGAGTCTCTCCCAAACACCCAAGGTGTTTCTATTCGTGAAAAATGAGGAATCCCCTAATACTCTCGTAGAAACATGATTAAATAACCATATTCGCGTATTGGGGTCGATATTCTTGCCCAGCGGCTTCACACTCGCCAACGAGGCATAAAATCGACATTCTCAGACATGTAACTCGCTGGGCGAGCCATATTTTCGCCTAGCGAGCGAAATACTACAGTTCTGGTATGTCATTTTCACCTAGCGAGCCACCAGATCGCCTAGCGAGTGACCCTGGCGCCCAATGGTCATTTTTTGGCCTTCCAAGGGTGGTCCAAGGTAGTATATACATATAGGTGAGTCCTTTCTCAATGTTTGCAGTGCTGGACTTGATCTCAATGCCCCTCGACATGGTTATTTGTGTAAAAGTCAATCTTTCATGTCCAATTATGCTTCCTTGTGTTTTAACTTGTTTTCCTCCACCAGAATTGCTTCCTATTGTTTTATTTCACACACTCATAATAGAGATTAGAAATAAAAAAGTATAAAACAACTAAAATACGAAACAATGCAAAAACAACATAAACTAGAGGATTAAACAAAATAAAAGTTATGTAGGAGTTGATTTTATTCACGAAACTTAACATCAATAAAAGGTACAAAACAACGTCATCAATAACAGAGTGGTAAACATTACCACCACCCACTCCCCTTCTGAGATTGTTTACGATTTTAATCCTTTTACCCCATTGGACTTACTTCCCATTCCTAACCTTGGGCTAGTGTTGTGTCATAATGGGTTAGAAAGGGCTACTTATATTCAAAACTTGCATAAATATGTCAAAGGTTAGATTGAACGGAAAGTAAGCCAATATGTTTAACATGCTAATATGGGTTGTAAGGATGTCATCTTTAACCTTGAGGATTGGGTTTGGCTTCATTTGAGGAATGGTCGCTTCCCTACTCAATGTGTTATACAAAAGTTTACTAATATTAGTTTGCTAAAGTTCATGCATTATACTACAATGGCATAAATTCAATCCTTAAGTTAGTCTTGCTCCATTTTCCAATTAACATCACTCAAATACTCATTCAACAAACAATTTCAAAAAAAAAAAAAAACAATCCAAATACTCAAATAGTTCAAATTCTTCATAATCAACTATCCAGCTGGTTCATTCTATTCTTAGCTCGAGTGGCTCAAACAAAAATTTATTCATCATATAAACCATCACACAAACATAAATCGTTAACATTCATCAAATAAAAACCCAGGAATTTGCCCGCGTAGCTCAAATAAAAATCAACCTAAAGTGGTTCAAACAATACAATGAGTCAAGACTTTGCTTCTGGAAGACTAGTGTATGGTGACATGAGAAGCCAAGGTGGTTGGCTTCTTGAAGATTTGATGAAGACTGAATGAAGCCCTTTTAAACTATCTTGAAGCCTTCATTGATGAAGGAAAGGAGATTTGATGATATCCATAGTGATCAAGGCTGGAACGTGTGCTCTCCATGTAGTTATATCATTTAGAAAGTGTATTTTAAGTTTGTAATTCATGTTGTAGACCTTGTTGCATTAATTAGAAGTTTTTTGTCTTAGGTGTGTCTTTTAATTTGTTGAATGGTTTTTCAACAAGTTAAAATGTCTCTTTTAGTCGGTTGAATGGTTTTTCAACAGGTTAAAAGATTGGTTGCAGTAGTCTTAAACTGCAACAAATTCAATCAGTTGATTTAGTTTTTAATCGACTGATTTCACTTAAGTCAAGTGAAATCAACCTGTTGAATTTCATAATAGTTTGACTATATAAGTTGTGTTTTTCGAAAGAGAGGTTAGTTGATCATTTTAGAGCAAAAATTTGTTCTGGAAACTTGTGGAAACTCTCTCCTTCGTGATCATACGTGTTGCAACTATTGAAGATTGATCTTGGATCAATTCTTGGAGCTTTTGGCTTGGTTTAAAGCTTGGAGAAAGTGGTTTGTGGTAGGCTAGGTTGTGCTACCACTCAAGTTTGATCTTTCTTAAGCTTTGTGTGTGAGCCTGGTGGTGTTCCATGTCTGCAAGAGGGTTCTTGCTGTGTTGATTTGATTCTTGTGTGATTCAAGAGTCTTTTGTGGTGTTTTTAAATATTTTGAAAGTGTAAGGGTGGATACTTTGTAAATCTTTTGAAATAGTGCAAAGTCAAGCTCAGGTTGCGTTGACAAACTGGATGTAGCTCAGGTTTGAGTGAACCAGTATAAAAATCTCGTGGTGTCCTCTCTTCTTTAACCTTTCTCTCTTGCATTTTCATTTTAAAGTTTAAAGAACTTGTGCCTTAATAATCTTTTTCATGTTCTTGCATGTTTTCATAGTATTTGCTGCATTGAGCATGTTTACATAATCATTTGGAACCTATCTTGATCATTCTTGTGCATTGTTCCTGGTTTAAAATTCAAATTCGCATCTCTGCATTTTTCCTAGTATTTCAGTCAACTGTTTTCCTATTTCAATCGGTTGATTATACCAGAACAGAATCTGTTTAGTAAAACCAATCGACTAACTCTGTTTTTGATCGATTGAAAGTGTACATTTAAGTACTGTTTGCATCCTAACTTGGTGATCTATTTGATTTAGTTAAAGATGGTTTTTAGCTTGTAAAGATAGCCTAAATTTTTAACTAGCCAATTCAGCCCCCCTTTCTTGGCTTTTCAACTTAACCAAGAATCTAATACAACATTCTAAAACCAAGCATATAGAGATTAGGCATCATTTCATTCGTGATCATGTTCAAAACGGAGATTGTGAAATCAAATTTGTTAAAACTGAAAATCAATTGGCGAATTTGTTTAGAAAACCATTGGCTAGAGATAGGTTTAACAAGCTAAGAACTGAACTAGGCATTTTAGATATCAATAATGTGGTCTGATGTGTTTGTAGCATGTTAATCTTATGTACTCATGCATTGGTTTCATAAAAATCTGCTGCTATATGCAAAAGTTGAAAACTGTCATATTCAACCTGTTGATTTTGCATTTCAACGTGTTGATTTCACTTAAATCTACCTCTATTTGCACAATTCATGATCTGTCAACCTGTTGATTCTGTTTTCAACATGTTTATTTCACTTAAACTTCCACTAAATGATGAAAAATTGATCTGCTATAATTTTTAATCTACTATTTTCACAATTCAGTATGTTGATTTCATTAAAATAGAATCTGGAAAAATGAAGTTCAATTTCACGATTTGCAATTGATTGATTTTCAAAATCAGTCAGCTGATTTCACTTAACCAGATTCTGTTTTTAATCTCTGATGCTCTGATGTTGTTTTAATCGACTGATTTTGTTTTTCAACGTGTTGATTTTAGTTAAATTGTGCATTTACTCACGAATTGAATTGTTAAGTTGACCCAGTCAAAGCAAGCATCTTTTTGTCAGGTATTATCTGCTTTTAACTGCCCATTTCATCAGCCATGTGTTACTTTTACTACTTTGTTTGACCAAAAAGCATTCTAGTGTACAATTCCAATGTGCATGCAACTCACATGATCTGAACTGATTGATTCACTCATAAAAACACATTGAAAACATCATGAATGCATGAGATACTATTTTGGACTGCATTAAATTGATTTGGGTAACCTAAAACGAATTAATTAGAAAAATCTACATCATTTAATCAACTGTTTCTGAAAATCAGTTTGTTGAATTATAAATACTGCACTTGTATTGCTGCATTTGCATCATACATCTCTTAGAAACAGCCATACCAACACTCATCATGCCTCGTCGTTCCCAAAGGGCTATCCAATCTGATGATGAGCACTCCACTCCTCCTACCCCAAGGTCTCCAAAACATGAAAGCCATGGAAGAATTGAAGCATGGTTTGAGGATCATGAGGACAACATTCAAGTGTTCCTAATTGAGATGAATAGGAAGAAGATCAGCATTCCTAAGGTGCTGAGGTTCTCATGGCTAACTACTGAAGGCTTTGAAAATCTATTCCAACAACTAAAGCATCAAAAGTTGAAGTCCTTCTTTGAACTTTCAGGGAAAATCTATCCAGACTTAGTGAAGGTGTGTTTCACCAACTTGGAGTTCTAAAATGATGTCCTACTGTCCAACATCAAGGGTGTTCAAATGGAGATCAACAAGAGAGCTTGGAAAGATGTGGTTGGACTCAAACCAAGGGGTGTGCAAGTTAGGAAAGGTGAAACTGGGGCTGTTCTAGAATTCAACAAGATGCAATACTACGACCAATGCTTGAGGAATCCTGTTGCTAAAATCAAACACTTCCATGTTGGTGGTCTTAAGGTGGATCAAAGGCTTCTTGCTATGATAGTCACAAAAATCATAGTTCCACGTGGTAGCAACCATTCAACATTGAATGAGGGAGATTTGATACTCATGTACTGCATTCAAAACAACATCCAAGTGGATTTGATCTATGTGATTTGTGATCACATGCTCAAGGCCAAGAGGCTCACGGATTTTAGACTTCCATATGTGGTTTTGGTGTCCAAGTTCATTGAATACTTTGGAATTGATGTAGAGGATGAGCTAGAAGAGTCAATTGGATTGTTGAACCATACCTCCAACCAAAAATATACACAAAATGGGCTTTCTCAAGGTGGGAAATGCATGGATAACTATTAGTGCTATAGTTGGTGGTGCACATGATCATGAAGCTGGCCTAAGTGGTGCAAATCAAGAGGAAGAACCAACTGCTGGACCCATGAACTTGATTCCCTACAAACCTCCAGAGGATAGAGGCCTTGTGTACTCAAATTTTGAGAGGATGGTGCTGAACCAGCTGCATGAACTCAATGTATCTCAACATGAACATCACAACTATTGCAATGAGAGGTTCAATGCATTGGATGGCCAAATTCATGATATTCATGATATGCTCCACTCATTCCAAACTAGAAATGATCCTTAGGATGACTGAGTGTGGTGGTTGTTTAGGATCATGCATTGCATTCTTGTGTTTGTAATTTTTCAGTTTGAGTTTTATCTGTTTCAGGTGGTTGTTTTTCATTTCAGTCAACTGACTATATCAACTTTATGGTTTTATTCTCTGTTTTCAGTTTCTGTTGGTTGTATCATGTTCCAGTATTAATGAAAGGATATGCAATGTTTGTTCTCTTTATGCATTTGTTCTGTTTGATGAATCCAAAGGGGGAGAAATATTGGAAAATTGGAAATCCCTATTAATAATCACATTGAACTAAGCATTAAAATTGGAATCAATAATCAAATATAAATTTAAGCCCATAATATTGATAGGGGGAGCATGATCACATTTGTATACTTGCTGGCTTGTATGTATTGCTACTATAAATGTCTTTCTAGTTCACAAGCTTCAAGCTAAGGTGTTGCTTCATCAATTCAAGTGGTATCCAACAAATGGAAGCATTTTGCAATGGAAGATAGAAGAAGATAAATGGAAGAAGATAAAGGTTGACTTCATCAAATCAGGGGGATATTGTTCACATGAGAAACCAAGGTGGTTTGCTTCTTGAAGATTTGATGAAGATTGAATGAAGCCATTTTGAACTATCTTGAAGCCTTCATTGATGAAGGAAATGAGATTTGATGATATCCATGGTGATCAAGGCTGGAACGTGTGCTTTCCATGTAGTTATATCATTTAGAAAGTGTATTTTAAGTTTGTAATTCATGTTGTAGACCTTATTGCATTGGTTAGATGTTTTTGGTCTTAGGTGTGTCTTTTAATCTGTTGAATGGTTTTTCAACAGGTTAAAATGTCTCTTTTAGTCGGTTGAATGGTTTTTCAACAGGTTAAAAGGTTGGTTGCAATAGTCTTAAACTACAACAAATTCAATCAACTGATTTAGTTTTTAATCGACTGATTTCGCTTAAGTCAAGTGAAATCAACTGATTGATTTGAACATCAACTTGTTGAATTTCATAACAGTTTGACTATATAAGCTGTGTTTTTCGAAAGAGAGGTTAGTTAATCATTTTAGAGCACGAATTTGTTCTGGAAACTCTCTCCTTCGTGATCATACGTGTTGCAGCTGTTGAAGATTGATCTTGGATTAATTCTTGGAGCTTTTGGCTTGGTTTAAAGCTTGGAGAAAGTGGTTTGTGGTAGGCTAGGTTGTGCTACCACTCAGGTTTGATCTTTCTCAAGCTCTGTGAGTGTGCCTGGTGGTGTTCCAGGTCTGCAAGATGGATTTTGCTATGCCAGTTTGATTCTTGTGTGATTCAAGAGTCTTTTGTGTTGTTTTTGCATATTTTGAAAGTGTAAGGGTGGATACTTTGTAAATCTTTTGAAATAGTGCAAAGTCAAGCTCAGGTTGCCTTGACAAGCTGGATGTAGCTCAGGTTTGAGTGAACCAGTATAAAAATCTCGTGGTGTCCTCTCTTCTCTAACCTTTCTCTTTTACATTTTCATTTGAAAGTTTAAAGAACTTGTGTTTTAATCATCTTTTTCATGTTCTTGCATGTTTTCATTATATTTGAAGCATTGAGCATGTTTACATAATCATTGGGAACCTATCTTGATCATTCTTGTGCATTGTTCCTGGTTTAAAATTCAAATTCGCATTTCTGCATTTTTCCTAGTATTTCAGTCGACTGTTTTCCTGTTTCAATCGATTGATTATACCAAAACAGAATCTTTTTAGTAAAATCAATCGATTAACTATGTTTTTGATCGATGTAAAGTGTACATTTCAGTACTGTTTGCATCCTAACTTGGTGATCTATTTGATTTAGTTAAAGATGATTTTTAGCTTGTAAAGATAGCCTAAATTTTTAACTAGCCAATTCAACCCCCCTTCTTGGCTTTTCAACCATTTCAAAACTAATAGTGTATTGAATAGATTCATAAGACTAGGTAGATTCATAATGAAGACTAGTGTATTTAGCAATAGAAAAGCCCAGTCCAAGCCTTATATAAAAAGACCAAGGAAAAGTAGAAAAGAGAAGTTTGGAACTTCAAAATTGAGAAACCCTTTAGAAGGGATAATTTCTTCCTCTCTCCACTCTCTTATTTCATTTTCAATGTTATTTTAATTCCATGAAGTGTTAAGCTTCGAGGGTTGGTTCCACTGTAATTTCATTATGAATTATGAGGTTAGAATGAAATTTTTTTTTGTTTTTTTTATTATTGTTGAGGTTTTTATTTATCTATGCCTTTTGTTTCTTGAATCAAATAGAAAGTAATAATTTTAAATCTATATGCATGTTGATTATATGAGTCCAAGGGTTTTTAAATTTAATTGACACTTTACTTTGATTTTATTTATAAACTTTTGTGTGATTAAATGAGTTTTTACCAATAATTGAGACTTTACTTTGGTTATATGTATTTACTCTAACTAATATTATAGTCAAGACTTTTCTTTGATTAATTAAGCTTTTTATTTGGTGAGGAGATAAAAGAATAAACATGATTAGGCATAGTAAAATTTGATTGAAACTGTACTTTGGTTGGATTTACTATGGATAATCTAAAAGTTCTCACTTTTAATTGAGACTGTACTTTGTTTAAAAGTGAGAACACTAGCAAATTAATTGAGACTTTACATTGATTAATTTGTAAATCTATAACAATAATTTATTGAGCAATAATATTTAGATAATTGATGATGAATCTATTTTGAAGAAGCATTGGAATCAATATTTTTTTCTTTAAAACTCTCTTTATATATTTTTATTTTTATCTTTATCTTCTATTACTCTTATTATTTGATTAACCCCTTTTGTATAGTTTTCATAAGAACTAATTTGTCAAGAATCAATTTCGTGTTCATTGGGAGACGACTTAAGATTGACTTTACCCTTTCTATTTTGTTAACTACTATCTTATCAATATTGAAGTTGTTATAGTAAGAAATATTATCAGAGAACTATCCTTCGACGCCAAATAACCACCGCCTAGTGCCACAAAGTCAAGGGCTCATTGTCACGACAACGCATGTCGATACCTAAGCGTTGCCTAGCAATGAGACCACTAGAACACTATATTTAACAATTCTCATGGGGACACCCAATGATGCTTATTCGATGCTCAACAATAAAGATGATGTAGTACAAAATTACATTTCTAACCCTTCAAAGTCTTATAATTATTGCAAAGCTCATGTAATCAATCGATATTAGTACCACACATAATTCAAAGCATCAATTCAATATTCTCTTTCTATCCTACTTCAATTACACATGTTCGTTAATTATCAACACATTGTCATGATTCATAATCCAATTCAGTTATAGCAATCAAACCAACCAATCACTCAAATCACAGATTTGTAAAACCCCTAACAGAACCCACCCTCTCAATAACTTTCTATAATCATGTAAACCAATTTCAAACCAACTAATAACTCAAATAACATGATATGTAAACCCAATAGAATCCACCCTTATGATACCTTTCTATCCTCATTCAAACTAATTTAAAACCATTCACCAGCTCAAATAACAAGATATGTATACCCAACATAACCCACTATTTGAATACCTTTATATTATTATTCACAATACAATAGAAATTCAATATAAGTTCCCAATACAATCACACTCAATAATAAGATTTCATCATTAATTTTGCACTCGTACTATCAAGTTCAATAATGGTTATAAAATAAATCTCCATGTTATTGGTCTCATCCATTCTCAGTGTTCTCAATCCACTAAACATATTAATCTTTCAAAAAGCAACATGTAAGAACATCAATTATATTTATAAATGACTAGTTTTCCTTACCTTAAAAACTTTGCCTAGCTTTCTTCCTCTAAACAACTTCACAAATAGAAATCACTCTATTCTTAAGAGAAATTGATCAGAGGCTTTAATAGATTTCTTCGTGTAGATTAATGTTGAGGTGTTGGATACATAACACAAATGGCTTTAAATTATCTACACTTAGTGGACATAGGTGGATGTTGTGTTATTTCATTATATAACAACCAAGACTTAGAATAAATAGTTAATACCATGTTTCATCAATGCACCTTTAAAGAGGAAATAACAACGAGATTTCGTGACACGAAAAACTTTTCATGAAGAAAAGTGTTGAGAGGATTCTTTGATGGACACTTCTCAATGACCATGCCAACCTTGTCGTTACCGGAGGAATAGATTCTGATTATTAACCACTACTTTAAGAATACACAAACCTAATACCGATAAGTTCCATGATTTCCCCCTAAATGATTTTCTAGGAGATAGTGTTAGAGTAGGTGGTAACGTTTTTGTTCGGCGAGATCGTGATTTTGCATACGCCACCGAGCTTGACGACAACTCAGTGATGGTCAGATTCACAACGTATCCTGGGATGGTGGTGGTAGGTAGAAGACTAGTATCTAACGAGCTCCACATGAGCTTGCGAAAACATTGATTTAGGGTTTTAGGGTTCTCATAATGGTAGTATTGGAGGAGTTAGTCGTCCTTGACCTAAAAGGTTCCCTTAACTTGGTCAACCACCAACAATGAATTGGTTTTGCAATGCACTTCGCTCACTCCCATATTCTTTGCTAAGGTTAATTTGACTATTAGAGCCTCATACTCCGCCTGATTATTTGACACCTTGAACTTGAAGAATAAAGAGTGTTCAATCATGACACCATTTGGTTCTTTTAGAACCATTCTAAACCCTCTCTTTTTTTCGATGAGTCATCTACGAACAAGGTCCATTTCTAGCTGAGAGGTATTTTGCCTTGTAATTCTACTACGGAATCCGCTAGTTGTTGACCTTTAAGAGAACCTTATGGCTCAAAGCGGACACCAAACTCAGATAGCTTGACTGGCCATATGATCACCCCTACTGCTAAATCTGGTTTTCTTAAATTTTTTGCAATAGGGTGATGGGTTCGAAAAACCACCTAATGACTTTGAAAGTATGGCCTTAGACGCCTTGTTGTTGTTAAAAGCGCCAATGCTACCTTCTAGATTTTTTGATACTGGGTTTCAAGGTCCTGCAACACTTAACTAAAGAATTATAAGAGCCTTTAATAAGGGGCCTTTTAGGTTAAAGTTGCGCTTAAGGCTCCTTTCGAAACCACTAGGTATAGTTGTAACTTGTAGTTGTTGACCAGGCCAGTCATAACTAGTAGGCTAGCCAGGGTGGCCTTTATTTCTTCGAATGTTGCTTAACGCTACTCATCCTACTTTATGGTTGTGTCCTTCTTCATGACTTTAAGTATTGATTTTATTTTTTCTTCCAGTCAGGGAAGAAATCTGGATAGAAAGGTCATGCCTTATCACTGAAGTTCATGCACATCTTCCACTAATAGTTCGGTTTCTTAACCATGATCAAGTTTTCTAACCATATGGTGTACTTGACCTCTCTAATGAAGTTGGCTTCTTCCTAACTTCAGTCTTTGCGACTTTTTGCCTTTCATCTCTCAACCAACACTTCTTTTGAGCAACCAGTCAAGCTTCCTTGAAGATTGCCAACCTGTGGGACATTACCTTAAGATGAACTCTCGGCATATCAATTGTCGTCCATGCAAATAAGTCCTTATTTTCTTTCAACATAGCTATTATTGGCCACTCACGTACTTCATCCAACTCATTTCCCATCTTGGTGACATGTTCCTTAAGCTTGCCAAAGTTCAACTATTTACACTCCCCTTTGGACTCCATTCGGTCTTCCGTGTTAGTTCAAGGATTGAGATTTTCCTTGGCCACATCAGACTAGCGACTCTTTCAAGGTGGGACGTGTAGTGTCAATTTTCAAGCCAATTGTGTAGCATTCCCTTGTGGTCTTTCAGTCAACATGCACAAAGTAAAATCCTACCTATGTCTAAAGGGAATTTCAAGACCAAATGGGGTGTGGACACTATGGGCCCAAACCTGTTTAAGCACGGTCAACCGAGCACCACATTATAAGATGTGTTGGCCTCAACCAACAGATATCTAATCCAAATTTCTTGGCTCCCCAGACTTGTAACAATCCGTATCTACAAATCCAGATATCCCTTTGTATCCACCTGTTCGCCAGAAAAATCTATTATTTGCTCGTTGTAAGGCACAATGAGTTCTTTAGTTATGTCCATCTTTTTGTACGTTTTTCAATAAAGGATGTTGACTGATCTGCCCTGGTCAACCAACACCTTCCTAACTCTATAATCAACAATCTCAATAGTTATCACTATAGGATCATCTTGATTGAGATCAGGGGCCTTGAAGTCTTCATCTGTAAAGGTGATATGGGGCATTGTTATCACCATTTTTTCAATTAAGTGCATGTTATTGAGCAATTGAATATGCCTCTTCGAAGCGACTATTGAGGATCCTCCCCTTGCAAACCCTCCAAAAATAATGTTAATCACGTCTCTCAACGAGTTATCTCAGCTATGACTTCTACTTTGACTCTGACGAGAGGATTCTACGCGTCGATCATTTCTGGATGTTCTTCGAGGATTGCAAGGTGGGCTATGTCTGTGAGGTGAACTTTTCTCTAGTTGCTCGATTTTTATAAATTTCTCAAAGTGCCTAGTCTGGATGAGTTCTTTTATCTTATCTCGCAAGTAGCACACTCTTCGATGGTGTAACTGAGGTTATAAGTGATATAAACAATGCATGTTTCCATTCGCATTTAGAAAGGTCGATTTCTTTCTTGGCGCGGGCATCAGATCTACATTGAGGGCTTCTTTAAATATCTTAGCATGGGGGCGTTCAGAAGGGTGTATTGCTGGAAACTAAGACACTTTTGTCAACTCTTTCGGTCTTGAATCATTACCCTTCCTATGCGATTTCTTGTTGGTCCCCTTTCTTTCACTAGATGCGGATTCGATATGCATTTACTTCTTAAAGTCCCTCATTTCTTCCACCTCAATGAACTTGGTCGCTTGTTGTCTAAGTTTGTCCAAATTTTCTACATGTTGCATACACATGCTATTTGTGAAAGGTTCGGGCTATAAGTGCATAGCCACCTCCCGTTTAAGGTTCCTTATTTGTAGTTCCACTTCTCCAAATCACTCCATGAAAGCTCGAAGTGGCTCGTTGATGAGTTCATATTTATGCCCTCATTTAATGTTTAATTCAGGACTTTTAATTGAATTTTGTTCTTAAAAGATTGATTTAATTGAGATTTATTATAATTAGGTTTATTGAGCATGAAATACAAAAACATGTTAAAAATAGCTTTTTAGTTGCATAAATGTTCTTTGGATATTTTGAGGTGTGTTAGTGTAGTTGCAACTAAGTTGAGCTCATAGAGGTGTGGAAATAAATTGATTAAAGCTTCATGACTCCTTAAAGATAAATCCAAGAATAGAAGATTATCAAAATCACAAAAATCCAAGCCAAGCATTGAATGAAGAAGGCAAGAAAAGCTTGAAAAAGTGAAGAAGTTTGGCTAAGCCAAGAAGAGGGAATGAGCAACAAAAATTGGACCTTGTGGTTTTCTCCATCTTTTTCCAGAAAAAAGGCTTTGATAATTCATAAATATTTATGATAAAAGTAATTTGGAGAAAATATATCTTTAAATATTTTATTTAATATTTTTAAATAATTATCTTATTTAGTTATATCATAAAACATCAACAGATAATAACTACCAAATCATTTTAAATATGGCAAGATCTTCTTAAACCCTTTTATATCTCCACAACAAACAAATATATCTTCAAGATATTAGATTATTTAGAAGATAATTTGAGGAGATTGTAAAGGGATGATTTGGAAAATTAATGCAAATATTAATAATTTATCAGATATCTTTAATTAATTAATTTATTCAACTATATCATAAATTATCAATAAACTATATTTGTCAAATAGTTTTGAAAATAACTATATCTATTCAAATATTTTTAGATATTCATAACCACTATAAATATAAATGATACTTATGATTATTTTAAAAATATTTGATAGATTTCACCGATAGAAAAGCTAGATTGAAGTCCAATCAAGTCGTATAGAAAGAGACCAAAGGGAAGCAGAAAAACAAGTTCTGAACTTCAAAGTTCAGAACCCTTTAAAGGAGCCTAATTTCACACTTTCTCTCCACTCTCTTCTTTTATTTTGATGTTATTTTGATTCCATGAAGAGCTAAGCTTCAAGAGTTGGTTCCATTCTAATTTTATTTTTGTTTCTGAGGTTAGGATGAAATAATTTATTTGTTTTTTTTATTACTGTTAAGGTCTTAATTTATCTATCTTTTGTTTCTTGAATCAAATAGAAAGTAATGATTTTAAATATATATGCATGTTGATCATATGAGTTCAAGGGTTTTTAAATTTAATCGAGACTTTACTTTGATTTTATTTAGAAACTTTCATGTGATTAAATGAGTTTTTACCAATAATTAAGACTTTACTTTGGTTAAAGGTAGTCACTGTAAATAAAATTAGTCAAGACTTTACTTTAATTAATTAAGCTTTTTATTTGGTGAGGAGGTAAAAGAATAGAAATGATTAGACATAGTAAAATTTTATTGAGACTGTACTTTGGTTGAATTTACTGTGGATAATCTAAAACTTCTCACTTTTAATTGAGACTCTACCTTTGTTAAAAGTGAGAACGCCAACAAATTAATTGAGACTTTACATTGATTAATTTTCAAATCTGTAGCAACAATTAATTTGACATAATCTTTAGATAATCGATGATGAATATATTTTGAAAAAGTAGTGAAATCAATCTATTTTCTTTATCATTGTTTATATATATATATATATATATATATATATATATATATATATATATATATATATATATATATTTATATATTTATTTATTTATTTATCTTTTTTCAATTTTATTTCTCTATTTCTTATTTTATTTGATTAACCCTTTTGCATAGTTTTTATAAGAACTAATTTGTCAAGAATCAATTTCGTGTTTGTTGGGAGACGACTTAGGGTTTACTTTACCCTTTATATTTTGTTAACTACTATCTTAGCAATATTAAAGTTGTTATAATATTAATTTAATCGTGTCAACGACAGTGTTATGCACTCGTCCTTCTCCTATCTAATGTTGACCAAAGTGATTGAGGTCAAGTGGTTCGGTCAACTTGTGGAAAATTGTGCTTAAAATTTTTGACCAAATGGTAGTGAAAAAGTCAATGGAGTTCATCAGTAATAGAGAAAACCTGGCCAGGACCTCTAATTTTAATGAGGTAGAGAAGACCCTGTACTAGATGGTGGCACTCATTTTATATAGTGCCATTTGGTTCATGAATATTCTAATATGTTCATTTGGATCGATGGAGCCATCATACTTGTAGACAGGCATCCTCCAATTATCAAGTAGAGGAGTTTTCGCGATGTCAGGGTGGATGCCTGTCTACAAATATGATGGCTCCGTCGTGCTAATATGGGTCATGGTGGAAAGCACAGGATCCATCGTACCCTGTCCTTGTTGCATAGTTGTGTTTTCTACCCAAAAGGTCTTCAACCCTTCATATCAATTTTGCATCTCATCCATCCGCTTTTGTAGGTTCCTCATCATCTCCCTAGGGTCCATTTGGTTGTGTGAAGCTTCCTCTAGCACAACGTTTCTTGCCATGTTCCTTACGGTCACCGATAATTTAGAAGTGCTCACTCAGCCCCACGATGACCTCCAAAATGTTTCAATATGTAGGGTCGATCAGCCATTTTCTAAGCGTCAACCATCCAAAGCTCCTCGGTCCAAGTTCATTTCTGTTTGTCAACCCCGATCGAGGGTACTTGTCTAAGGTCCTCCGATACCAAAATCAGTTCAATCCAAATGCAAGGGTAACAAATGTGTAATTAATGTGTAACATGCCACCTTAGCCGCTTAGGTTTGACCGTTTTGGTTTATAACTGGTTGACCGTTTTGTTCATTCCTTGGCCAGATGGTCCATACTGCATAGCTAGTATAAAAATAAATGTTAAATGTGATATTATGTGTTAAATGGAATAAGTATGATTCTTGAATTTCTACATTAATGTTTGCTTGGAAACTTTTATATGAAATGTGAGAATATGTTATAAGTTAAGTTTTTGGAATTACTAAATTAATTGATATATTTAAGCGTTATGTTAAACATGTTGTGACATTATTGGAATAGTAGTATGTAAAGCTATGTGATGCATGAATCTTAATTTGTTTACGTTTCAAGATTATTGGAAAACTCTAGAGTGAAATACATTTGGGATAAAGAAAATTGGGCCGTGTTGGGGAATATGTGAAAACATTTGTTTTGAAATTGTGGGAAGTCAGAGACGCATAAGTGAGATACATAAATACATGTGTGTGTATATAAAAAAAAAGAAAAAAATTATTTGCATACATAGGATGTATTAATTTAAATCACTAGTGCAGAATTGCGATTTTACCTCGCCTTATAGGCCTCGGTTGACCAGCAACCGAAGCATATAACGGTGCGGTGGCAATTTTGAAATTAAAGGCAACTTATAGGCCTCGGTTCAGCGAAAAACCGGTGCCAAACGCTGCTATAGGCCTCGGTTCTGAAGAAACCGGTGCCAAACGCTGTAATAGGCCTCGGTTAAGGAGGCCCGAAGCCAAAAAGATTGCCAGAAATTTCAAAAATGCCATTGACGTTGGGACCTATAGGCTTCGG
>Ga0214542_1003201_pt1 | contig 33728 bp, 25 predicted proteins | sample CNSS1metaG_FD_160096 | JGI IMG/M metagenome (GOLD analysis project Ga0214542, IMG submission 160096) | Root nodule microbial communities from cowpea collected in UCLA plant growth center, Los Angeles, California, USA - CNSS1 | ecosystem: Host-associated > Plants > Roots > Nodule | place: USA...
AAACAACAAATATATATATCTTTATATATATATATATATATATATATATATATATATATAGTTATTATATTATTATTATTATTTTTATCACTACGAGATATTATTATTATTATTATTATTATTATTATTATTATCATTATTATTATAGTTAGACACGCATCTTAAATTAATTTACTACGGGACCGTATTTCAATTACTTGTCATTTTGATTTGTTTTGTTGTTAATGTATATCTTTATATATAATTATAGATTATTATAGTTGACATTTGCCTTAGTGTTAGCATTAATATTAATATTTATAGCATAAATATTATTATTATTATTGGTATCATTATTATTTTTATTATTATTATTACTATTCATAATAGTGTTATTATTATAAGTGTATTTGTTTTAATTATAGAAACATTGTTGTACTAAATATTTTTGCTAAATAGAATTTTAATCTTTTAAAATTTTTATAATTTATATTAATATTATTATTAATATTTTTAATGATTAAATAAATATAATAATAATTATATTATTATTCTAAAAAATTTAAAATAAAAAAAATATTTACACAAATCATAGATTATTATAATTATTTTGTAAAATTAATTAATTGTAAAATTAATTAACTATATTATATTGTGATATCAATTATATTTATTATATTTAAAATTAAAATTATTATTACATAACTTAAATTTATTAATTATTTTAATAATAATATTTATAATAATTTAATTTAATTTTCATAATATTTTATTATATAATACTTTTATTATTTTAATATAGGCTTAAATAGTCATTTGGTCCTAATTTTGGTCGACTTTTTTCACTTTGGTCCTACTTTTGAAAATGTTTTCAATTTGGTCCTACCTTTCGTAATTTTTTTTCAATCAACTCCTTTTCTTTATCTTTGTCTAAATCGTTAATAGAATAGTGGCCAACGTGGTGATTTTGTGTGACGTGGATACTGTTCAGTGACATGTCCGTTTGCACTATCATAGCCTAGATTTTAAATTGAAATTTAGGGTTTGTGTTCTTTGTGGTTGTCTTCCATTAAAGTTTAGCTGAAAAGGATTGTCTCGTGGGGCATCTTCATCTTCTTGCAATAGTTGGGTTCACCGAACTTGCAATTCCTACCATGGTGGTTCTAGGGTTTCAAGCTCACCCCCAATTTGCGATTGCGGAGACATTGCAGTGGTGCGCACAGCTAGAACTACAAAGAACTTGGGTAAACAATTTTGGGGTTGTGCGAACTTTAAGGTTTGTTTCCCAGTGTTCGACTTTGGGTGTTTCTTTCACTTTCATCTTCATGTTTTTGTTGTGTTGCAGAGATGTGGTGAAGATGTGTTGGGATGCAACTTTTTCAAGTGGTGTTACCAAGAGGGTGCTGATGAGCGAGATGCCTCTGCGATGAACACGTTTTCCCCTCCGCAACGATTGTACAAAGATGAGCGTAAACCTTGGATGCCAGAAATTGATCTCAAAGGCGTAATTCCAGAATTTCACAGAGCGACAAAAAAATCCCCAATTCGACCCCCAAATCCCCAATTCGACATAAACAACCCTAAACCCAATTTAATTCAACTTAAACCCTAAAATGAATATGCAATTACAATTAAATGGTCAACACAGTGCAAACAGACACGTCACTGAACAGTATCCACGTCACACAAAATCATCACGCTGGCCACTGTTCCGTTAATGATTTAGATGAAGTTAACGAAAAGGAGTTGATTGAAAAAAAATTACGAAAGGTAGGACCAAATTAAAAACATTTTCAAAAGTAGGACCAAAGTGAAAAAAGTCAACCAAAACTAGGACCAAATGACTATTTAAGCCTTTAATATACAACATAAAACAAATAAGTCCTGTACACACGGTAGTTTGTAATAAAAATTTTAAAACTCACTTTAAGTATTTTCAAAATGGCTTAAATACCTTTTTGGTCCTCATTTTCGTAGTGTTTGTTGTGGATGATCCTCATTTTGATAGAATGTTTAAAATGGTCCTCATTTTTACCGAATGTTTAAAATGGTCCCCATTTTCACAATTCATGTTTTATTTGGTCCTTTTCTGTAACGCCGTTTAAATCATTAACGGAGCATTGTACAGATGGCACGGTTTGTATTAGTGTGTGTTACGTGTACTGTACAGGTGACTAATTAACGTTAATTTTTTCAATTTAGGGAAAATTTTGCAATTAGGGAAATTTCTTCATCTTCGTCTTTTTTGAGCTCGGATTTGCACATGAAGCAGCTAATACTTGCCATTTCATCATTGGATTGCTGTTGCGCTCTTCATTTCAATTTTCCAATTAATCATCATCAACGAGGTAAGTGGTTTATGGTTTTCTGGGTTGTGTTTGCTCGTGGGTTATGGTTTTCATAATTCTATTTTGGGGTTTATTTGTCTTTTGATTTATGTGATGTTCTGCATGGTTTCTAAATTACCTGCTGAGACTGCACCAGATGCCCAAACCACTGAGAATGCACCAACTGCTGAAACTCACACAACTCAACCACCAAGGAATGAAGTGGAGAGTCAAGCAGCACCACTACCAACACCAGAAGAACCATCTCAATAGTTTAGGATGAAATTATAGATTAGGAGGAAGCCATGATAGCAGTTACAAATGTCTTAGTTATTTTTTGAAATTTCTTATGTAGAATTCATTTTTGATGTACTACATTTTGACTTTCCTTAAACTTCGTTCAATTTCACTTTTGTCAAACATTGTTGTAGTGCATTTTGATGAAGATGAATTAACGTTATGAATTTAAATTCTTTCAGACTTACATCAATTTAATTTTTCTCAAGCTTAGATCAATATCACTTACTTCAATGCTCAAATTAAGATGTCATTTTGAACACGTTGGAACTAATATCAACATAATCAAACTAATTCATTTCTTCATTTAACAATAGTACAAAATAGATTGAACTTTAAAAGATTACACACAATAACAGTACGAATAATATAATAACAACACAAGTGAACTCTATTACTAATTGCAGTCTCTTCTCAGCAACCTTCAGTGACTTCTCCAAATCATTAATCTGCCTCATTTGTGTCATGATGATGACATCCTTTTCATCAACACCACCATTTGAAAAAGTTGCAGCCCACATTATTGGAACCACCACTCTGTAAATCAATAAACCATAAAATAAAATCAATTTATTATTAACACCAAAATAAAAACAGATTGTACCAATATTATTTGGAGTTCTTGTCATCCTCAAAGTTGTCATCTCTCAGTAGCTACAACTCGGAGTTAATCCATTTCTCGTTAAACCACCAACAGTGCACGATTGGGACAGTAACATACCTATATAATGGGATTGCAGGAAGAAGAAGATTGCAGCAACACCAACTGCATTACAGTAAAGGACAAAATAAAATATGAATTGTGAAAATGAGAACCATTTTAAACATCCGGTAAAAATGAAGACCATTTTAAACATTCTATCAAAATGAATATTATTTTAAACATTCTATCAAAATGAATATCATTTTAAACATTCAATCAAAATGAAGACCATTTTAAACATTCTATCAAAATGAGGATCATCCACAACAAACACCACGAAAATGAATAAAAAAGAGAATTTAAACCTTTCAAAATCGTGTAAGAAATTTTTGTCCAAAATATCATTTTCCATAGAATAAGCTGAGAAGAAGACGAGAGGGAAAGAACTGAAGAGCAAAAAGATGATACATAGGACCACATCTTGTACAAAAAGTAAACAACTTTCATTTCTTTCCTAGTCTGCAGCCTCACATAGCATCCAAAACCGTCACGCAATCTCAATCCCAAACTGTAACTCATCGTGGGTTTCTGAACGGAGAATTTGAATTCAGAATAGCAGTGAACTGAATAGCAATGGGAAGAGAAGAAGAGATCTCAAACTCATCCTGCAAAGACATTCCCAATCTCCTATCATCATTTGTTGACACCTTCGTGGATTTCTCAGTCAGCGGCCTCTTCCTTCCTCCGCCGCCGCCATCTCCTCCGCCTCTCCCAACTCGTCTTCCCTCGCCACCGCGCCTGGTCGCCATTGGCGACCTCCACGGCGACCTCGACAAGTCCAAGCAGGCCTTACGCCTGGCGGGCCTCATCGACGCGAACGATGTCTACATCGGCGGCTCTGCGACTGTGGTTCAGGTCGGCGACGTCTTGGACCGCGGTGGCGACGAGCTGAAGATCCTCTACTTCCTCGAGAAGCTAAAGCGTGAGGCGGCGCGGAGCGGAGGCAGAATCATCACCATGCACGGCAACCACGAAATCATGAACGTTGAGGGCGATTTCCGCTACGCAACAGAATCCGGCGTCGAGGAATTTAGGGTTTGGTGGGAGTGGTTCCGAGTTGGGAACAAAATCAAGAGCCTTTGCGACGGTTTGGAAAAACCGAAGGACCCAATGAGAGGCGTTCCCTCGTCGTTCCACGGAGTGAGGAAAGAGTTCCATGATGGGTTTCGGGCCCGGGTCGCGGCGTTGCGGCCCAATGGCCCAATTGCAAAAAGGTTTCTGTCTGAGAACGTCACCGTTTTGGTCGTTGGGGATTCTATTTTCGTGCACGGTGGGTTGTTGCCAGAACACACTTCTTACGGTTTGGAGAAGATTAACGAGGAGGTTCGCGATTGGGTTAAAGGTTTGACCGGTCACTTTTCGCCCCAGTATTGTCGGGCTTCAGACGGTGTTGTATGGTTGAGGAAATTCTCACGTAGCAAGGTGCCGCAGTGTGATTGTTCCACCCTTGAACATGTTTTGGCCACGGTTCCTGGTGTTAAGAGGATGATAATGGGGCACAGTATTCAGAGGGTTGGAATTAACGGCACCTGCGACGACAAGGCAATTCGAATCGATGTGGGTTTGTCGAAGGGATGTGGTGACGGTTTACCCGAGGTTTTGGAGATTAGCGGAACTTCCGGTTTAAGGATATTAACGGCCAATCCCTTATATCAGAATAAGGCTACGGTGAATGTTGGAAAGGAACAAGGACTTGGATTGTTGCTTGGGGAACAGGGTGGACCTAAGCAGGTGGAAGTCCAGGCTTAAAGAAAGGATATTGGATTCCCTATACCATTATTGATTGGGTATGTCATTAATTTCCAATCAATTTGTATCATGGTAGACTATTATTATGTTTGGTTTTGCTTTTGAAACTACACATCCATATTTCGTGCATGAAAAAAAAAATTACTTAAAATATTCTTAACTTAGTTCATCACCTTCTACTTCCGAAAGGAAACTAAACATGGATATGCTTACATGAATTGAATTGGTGCAAGGATAAAGTTTGGGTTCTGGTCACCCCAAACAGCACTTCTTTTTGCCAATTACAGAAATGATAAAGAAATGGAACGGTAAAAATGAAAGTATGGTTTCTTCAGAAAAGGAAAATTCATATCAATATAGTCTTTTAGTTACCCACCCAGTTGTTAAAATCATAATGACAACAGGAGTGGTTAGGGAAATGAGGTGTAATTACATTTTTTGTGTGAAACACTTGACAAGTCATATACTTTTCTTACAAGCTACCAATGTCTCCAAATGTTAGTGCAGAGAGTTTTCAGATAGCGTTGAAGATGGTCTTCAGATAGAGATAAGAGATAAGTGCCCGCAACAAACATGCTTAAGTACGTTAACGATTGAACAATAATAAACAAGTTATCAATGAATAGTATCTATCTTGTATTCATTGTATTTATAACATTTTTAGTGGAAATTTTTCTGTATTGGCCTTGATTACGTTCTCCTGTAATTTTATTGTCCGACTAATGTCCTATTGACCATCATTATTGATCTTAATCAAATGTTGTAATTATATTATTGGGATGTTTAGCTGTTGTGTTTCTGTCCAACCTCGGCATCTTCTTGGAATCTGGTGTACATAAACAATTGATGTATTTTGATTACAATGAACCGCTAAGATATTAAGAACTTGTCCCTGCTGTTTGCAAGTATTTCACAATCCTAGGTTGGTTGAGCTTAAGCCCTTCACCATTTTGTTTACTTGCATTTACCTAGGACCTATAATCGGTGATAGATTGAGCTAAATTTCAATAAAAGCTAAGAAATCAAACTAATTTTGTGGTTGTAAATGATTGAGTTTTGTGTTAGTTCATGATTGAGTTTTGTTAGTTCGTACTCAATTATTTACCAGTCATTAAAACTTAGAAGGATGCTTCCTGTCTACGGTCAAAATTCAAAACATTTATAATACTGATTTATTTATGTAGTTTTGATTCAATATAATTGTTTCTATAGTTCCATAGTCTTACATGAGCTTTTTATGTTAATTTTGTTTAGCATCTGTTGATATAGCTGACCAGGATTTGGTTTTTGGTTGTTTACTACCTGCTTATTCTTCACTGTTTTGTAGTTTGGATTATTATTATTATTATTTTTTTGCATTCTTTCCTTTCCTATTATCTCACAGTTGGTTGATTAGTGATTCTTCTTCTTTTGAAGTTGATAAAATTGCTATTAATTTCTTACCTGGATGATTCTTTTCTTCTGAGGTACATGAGTAGGATTCCTTGAATGACAAGTTAGGGGAAAAAACAAGTTAAAAATATTCCTTACACAAAAGCCCTCAATCTAAGTGTAAGATTAGGAGAGGATCACTTAATAAACATATTTAGACTGGGTGGAAACTACATTTCATTCAGATCTGCTTGTTTTCGATCATATTGTTCTTATCCATTGACTTTTTGCCTAAATATGATTAACTCTCCTTAAAAGCTTAGTAATGCATTGCTATTCTACCTTTGAGAATTTTTAAATGCAAAGAACCGAAAACTTGGGCATAAACTTTTGTTTTGGAACACAATTGATTCCGTAAGTATCCTCTTATTCACCAATGATAAAATTATGGGTTCAGAATAAAACTGTTAATGTATCATATTTGTTAGCAAGATTAATGATACTACTAAGGATGTTATAATATAAAAAATAATCAAACAAAATCAACTTTTGCAATTAAATTTGGATAAATTTTATGATTTTATTTATAATTTTTTATCAGCAGATGTATTTAAGCCTATATTTTTTTTCTATTTTACTATAATTAAATGTTTATTCTTTTTATAAATTAACTTTAAACAATTTGTTTACCTATTTTATCAGTAGAAGAGCTAAAATAAAATATAAAGATACAGTGTGTATTTATACTTTCATAATAAGAAACAAACAAGAAACAAAAGTGGTTATGTCTTATTTATAAATTATGGCGTAACTCTTACATAACATTCAAGAGCTATCTTTTATCTTTCATAACCCTAACAATCTCCTTACATACATGTGAATGATGATGTTGCACAAAATTAATAAATATAAACATTAAAGTCACTCTCTTAGTATTGTTTTCTTGCCACTATCTTTATTTTATTTTAGTATATTTTTCTCCTCACAGTGACAATGTATAGGGTTTACATTATAAGAAAACAAACATGAATAACAGATAGTATAATTATGTTTAAATAATTTATTTAGTTTAGATAATATAATTATGTTTAAATAATTTATTTAGTTTTGATCAATTATGAAGGGTCAAATCATAAATTAATAAAAATAATTTTGATTTTATCCTATTATTGATTTTTTATCCAATTTTAATTTTTTTTTTGTTGATTTGGTTCTTATCATGGTAATTTAATAGTATCCCTAATACATAATGTCTTAATAAGAATCTTAAAGTTCAGACCATTATGGAATACTTCAAATTAATAACTAGACTCTTAGTTTCAATAACTAAATTATTATTTCAGTAGTCAAATTATTTTTTGAATTGTAAAAAATTGAAGTATTAATAAAATTTGTTATTTTTACTCGACTGAATATATTTTGTAAAAGTATCCTCTAACTTTTCTCATACACTCCAAGCTATAGCTGCACACTTTCACTTTCAGGCTGGGATGTTCCAAGTATTTCTCTCAAGTCAGCCATCAAATAATATTAATTGCTGTGATAAATGGAACGTAACTAATTTATCTCATTAAAATAACTTCGTTATTTATTAACCATCGACAAAGTTGATATTATCAAAGTATTATAATAATTCTTTTAATTGTCATAAATTTTTTTATCACCATGTAATATATATTAAAATAAAGTTTAAAAGATGAAAGATATATATTCAAATTCTGTTATTATTAATTTAATTTTTATTCTTTGTATAATTTTGATCAAATAATATATTCTAACTTATGTATAGAAAAAGAAGATTTTCAATAAAATTTAAAAAATTGAAGTAAATAAAAATTTTAAATATTTTATAATTTGAATATTTGTTTTTATTTTATATGTTTTTAAAAATATTTTTAAAATTTTATCAACTAGGTTTTATTTGCAAATTTAATAAATAAAATTTATTTAGTATTCTAATTTAAAATATATACAATTATAATTTTTTTTTAAATATTTAATATTGAAGAAATAACTTTCTTACTCATATTTAATAATATTATGTTTACTTTACTGTAATTTTTTATTATTTTATAAAAATTAATTAATTGATATTGAATTGGTAGAAAACAAGTATGAGTATATATATATATATATATACCTTTTATCCAATGATAACAGGGATGAGATGAAACAAACATTTAATATCTATTGGGTTTTGGTAATAAGGATGAATGTTTTCTCTATAAATAAGTATTAAGCATTGGAATAATGAAATTCGTTGGGTCTCTTTCCTTGTCCATTTTCTTGTCCCGTTGTCATATCTATATAACACTTTTAATCATTTAGTAATTAGTGAGTTTTATTTTCTAATTTTGTAAATTTTTTAATTATTATTTTTAGTTCTTATAAAATAAAAAATATGTGAGTTTATATTTAGTTATTCTAAAGTTAATTTTTTTTTTAAATTCAAATATTTTTTTAGTCTATAATGTTCATTTCAAAAAAAATTATTTTACAAACTCGTTTTTTTTATTTGTCACATACTAACATTGTGTTAAATCATTCAAATGATCGGTTAACTTTTTTCCCGATAGATATATTATAAGGCCCAATTATTTTTCTGCTCTTATTTTAAGGGCTGCCCCAAATCAGTTAGGCCAAAAGGTTGGCTCATAGGGTGCCAAGGCCCCTAAAGCAGTCAAGGTCCCTTATTCTGCACTCACTTGCCAAAATCAGTGTTCTCATTCTTCCCCTTTTCTATTCACAAAAGTTCTGCTAGGTTTGGGTCTTACCTTTCTTCGCGTTAGCTCAACTCAATTCTTCAGTCACGTAAGCATTCCCAGTTTTGTCATCATTATTCTAACTAAGGTTCATGGTAACCCATTTTGAATTTATTCCACTATTTTTCAGCTCGTGAATCTGCTCTATGGTTTGTAGTACTCACTTGCTTGGGTGTCGGGATATTCTGCTAGCTTTTTCCAGGTAAGGGAAGCTAGGGTTTCACGTTTTAAGTCATATTTGCTTAATCTTATTGCTTTTCGTGATTTTGTATGCTTGGGCGAAGTTTTTGATGGTATGAAGATGAACTATATGTTGGTATGATTGAATGACTGAACTGAGCGCGCGTGAACAGTGGAGGGTTCTGGTTTTCTCACCCAAGCGAGCGTGTCTCGCCTAGGCGAGATTAGCAGCAACTCGCCCAGGTTATCTACGCGAGATGTCGCTCAGGCGATGAGCTCCTATTTTGAGCAAGAGTCCATCTCGCTCAGGCGAGGAGGTCTCGCTTAAGCGAGAGAACGCGAAGGCCATTGTTCCCACTTTTCAAGCCCTCGCCTAGGTGAAAGGAGCTCGCCTGAGCGAGAGAAGCCTCTCAGCCTGAGCGATAGTTGGGCGAGAAAGTGTTTGGGTCCTGTTTCCTTCTTTGTTTTTGGGTGTTTGCTACATGTTTGGTGGGATTGCTACGTTAAAGCATGAGATGAGTGAATATGCATGAGTAAGATGGTTTATGGGTTGTGAATGATGAGTTTGGCATGATCTTGACAATAAACATGTATGGGATGATTGGTTATAAAAGTGACATGGAATTGTTATGAACAATGATGTAAAGTGGTTGATGGAACATGATGTTGATATGGTTAGGACGTAATTCCATGAATCTCTAGGTGAGATCTCATGGTGATGCCTCATTTGGTTAGGATGTAATTCCATGATCCCTGTTAATGGGAGTTCATGGTGGTGCCTCATTTATATAACTTAGTAAGGATTTAAGGTAAGGATTGCATCCTGATACTCTAAAGAGCCAGTTAGTCTCACGTAGAGTGTACTGACTCAAGTGGTGACAAAAGCAGGATAACAATTAGCTCGGTAGAACAGTAAAGGCCACTACAAGTGCAAACATCCACAGAATCCGACTAATTATATGTATTCAGATAAGTCGTATCTTGAGTCTTAGTGTATTTGTTTGAGAGTCATCACATACTTGGTTGATGTATGTATACTTCAAATGTATGAAATGGCATGATAAATCATTTTCTGCTCTAGCTTACCCTTTCTGCTTGTTTGTGTGTCCTGTGTGTGGTTTTCTCTTTTTGCGATGATCATCAATTTATTGATGTGAACATATGCGAGAACTCCCCGTGGTCATCAGGGTGATGGAGATTTTGCTGCATAGCCTATTGGATTGAATTCCACTTATCTGAGTTTTCTTTTAGGGAGGTTCCGCTCTAGATTGGATTCCGCTTATCTGAGTTTTCTTTTAGGGAGGTTCCGCTGCATAGCTTATCTAGATTGAATTCCGCTTATCTGGGTTCTCTTTTAGGGCTATGACCCATGTATTGTCTGGTTGTTGGCCTTTATTTTGAAATACTGTTGATTCCTCACTATACTTTGTTACTGGCATCGTGGTGGTGTGTCCTAGTTCATTCCTCGTTTCTTTTGGGATAACGGTAAGGAGTAACATTTATACTCAAGTACCTCGCTTACTATATTATTCTGTGTGACATATTCTTTAATTAGGGTTATTAATTAGATGAGGTGTTACATATATTAGAAATAAAAAACAATGATTTTTTTTAAAAATAATTATTTTTATAAAGACTAAAATTTACTTATTTCTTGAATAAAAAACATATGTATTAAAACATAGTACAGCTTCACTATTTGGTGTAGATAGATTGTTTTCTATTTTATCTTACAAGAAAAAACATCGGTATAAAAAAAAAAAAGAACAATAACATTAAATTAAAAATTAAAATACAATGAAGAAAAAGAACAAAAAAAGTTAAAATATAACAAGTAAGAGACTCTGGTTAAAGAAAAAAACTAATTCTTTATACTGTATATACACAGTTAATACGCGAACGAGCGCGGTGTTAACTCTGATGATTCTCAGAAGCAAAGTGCAGTTAACATTTTTCCACGGAAGAAAATAAGTATCCATAGAGAGTGACATGACGGCTGAGGCAACGGTCTGATGAAATGTGCGAACGGTGATGGTGTACACCGCGAAGCACTAGATCTGCGGGCCGTGACCTCTCCGAACTCCATACTCAAACTAGCTCTTCCAACTCAACACTCTCACTCACTGCACCACCGCGCTCTCTTCTCTCTCTTTCTCCGCGATTTCATTTCCATGGATCTTTCCTAATTCTTCAGATCCACCATGGCCAACTTCCTCGCTCAGTTCCAGACAATAAAAAACACCTCCGATCGCCTCGTCATTTCAGGTATTTCATCACTATCTTCCTCTCATCGCTTTGTAACCGAAGATCCAATCTCCTCCGTTCTCTCTGCATTCGCTTGTGGTTTCCTAGCATTGTGCTATTCGCAATCGCATTGAAACGCTCCGTTTCTTTCCGTTTTTATCTTTAAAGGAGCTCTGTATTAGTTTTAGATCGCGGTGTAGGGTTTTAGTTGCGTTTCACTGCAATTTATTATTCTGCCTATGTGATATTAGTATTTTCAATAATTGCTGATTGTAATTATCGAACTTAGGAATACTTCAATTTCAATTTCAATGTATTGTGATGATCGTTTCAAGGTAAAGATGAGCGAGGTCCATTGGAAACTGCAAAAATAGTCTCAACTGTTGTCATTGTTGACAATGAATAGTCGCAGTGGAAGCAGAGACAGTAATAAACAGTAGATGTAGTATTATTGATCTGGATGTGTGCGTGAGAATGTGTGTGCATGTGACTTCTTTATATTGATGCTTTGTGAATTGATTCTCAGTGGAGGATGTGAGTGACTTGTGGCCAACTGTCAAACCTGCTTTTGAGGGGCGTTCGCCGTTCAAACGGGCGACTTTGAATAACAAGACGCGGAACCCTGTCTTTGTTGACGCATTGCCAGCCGAGTTCATATTAACTACTGATTCAAGACTACGCAGCCGGTTCCCTCAGGAGCAGTTTTTATTTTGGTTTCGAGAGCCTTATGCAACAGTTGTACTTGTCACCTGTGAGGTAACAAGAATTCTAGTTTATATTTTTTAGGTTGCAGTACAAAATTGCATGTTTTAATAACAACTTAGGTTAGATATGAAGAAGTTTTTGCTGTTACAGTAGAAAGAATTGAGTATTGTTGTTATTATTATAAATTAGAAGATGAGAAGGTTTTTGATGTTGTAATATAGAGAGTAAATGGCTGTTAATAAGGGGAAGAAAATATATTTGTGGTTACATGTTTTGATTCAATAACATCATCTATCAGTTTTTCAAGCTACATATATTTTTTATTATTCCTTTCAAGTTAGTTAAGAGAGAAGAGAGCATAACACGAAGGCGAGTGACAATGATTTCAGCAAAAATTTCTCACTTTGATGGCTTACATATGATTATTAGAGTGAGTTGATGGAAAATCTTCCTCATCATGCCAATGGTCTAGGGAGGTTGGTTGAAACTAGTTTTGAGGAGTCCGATGAAGGGGTTGTGTTGATTGAAGTAGAGTTGCAGCAGTTGGGAAATGCCAGTACAAAGATCATAAAGTCAAACATTATCCTTTTCGGGCTATTGATAGATCAATCTTTGAACAAGCCTCGGACAGGCTTCATATCACATCCAATATTGATTGGGATTCCCTAAATTGAAAATTTATGTGCAATGATCATGTGAAGTAGTTAGTTCTTAATTGTTTGAGAAGAGCGTTTGAGGTTCATGAAATGAAAGTATATGAAACCATTACTCATATTTGGCTAGAATAATGGTAGTGGCCAACAAAATGAGGAGCAATGGAGAAGGTATGCTTGACTCAGAAGTGATGGAGAAAATTCTTCAAAAATTGGTGGAGAGATTCACCTATGTTGTGGTTTCGATTGAGTAGTCAAAAGAGAAAGAAAGAATGTGGTCGACGAGCTTCAAAGCTCTCTAGTGGTTCATGAACAAAAGTTTAAAAGAAGTAGTAGAGATGGGGAATGAACACACAAGGTGGAAAATAGTTGAGAAAGGGGAAGAGGAAGAGGAGCATATTGGGGTTGAGGATGTGGACAATGAAGACAATCTTTCTCAAAGGCCAAGGAGGAATATTTGAAGTGCCACAATTTGTGACATTTTCAATTTGAATGTCTCAAATGGAACAAAGAGTCAAATTACGTTGAATTGGACAAAGAAGAGGAAGAGGAGCGTATTGGGGTTGAGGATGTGGGCAATGAAGACAATCTTTCTCAAAGGCCAAGGAGGAGTATTTGAAGTGCCACAATTTGGGACATTTTCAATTTGAATGTCTCAAATGGAACAAAGAGTCGAATTACGTTGAATTGGACAAAGAAGAGGAGCTTCTTTTGATGGCTTTTGTAGAAGAAAATAAAGCCAAAAGAAACGATGCATGGTTCTTGAACTCTTGATGTTCTAATCATATGTGTGGAGACAGAGGAATGTTCTCTAACATGGTAGAAGAACATAAGCATTCTGTTAAGTGTGAAAATAACTCTCCAATGTTTGTGGTTGGAAAAGGCAATGTAAGATTGGTGATTAATGGAACTACTTTTCTTATTCAAGATGTAATTTATGTTCTTTAGCTTCGAAACAACTTGTTGAGTATGAGGCAGTTGCGGGAAAAAGGTCTTGCTATTTCATAAAAAATGGAATATGTAATATCTATCATCCAAGCAAAAGATTGATTGCACATACGAAGATGAGTATCAATTATATGTTTATTCTTCTCAATGAAAGCTCCAACAATAGTGCCCCTATTCAAGAATGTTTGGATACTTCCTCAAACTAGCTTACTTTTGGCATCAAAGGTATGGACACTTAAGCTATATGGGATTAAAGGCGCTACAAACAAAAAAAATATGATGTGTGGACTACCTGAACTAGAAGTCTTAAATGTTTCTTGTGGAGTTTGTTTTGTCAATAAGCAACACCATAATCCTATTCCCGAGAAGAGTGAATGGTGTGCTAATAAGATATTTGATCTCATACATGCATATTTTTGCAGACCAGAAGAGCCTATATCACATAGTGGAAAGAGGGATCTCCTGTGCTTCATTGATGATTACAGTCATATTTGCTTTTTGAAAAGTCAGATGCCTAGGAGTGTTTCAAGACTTACAAGAAATTAGTAGAAAATAAAGCAGAAACATCTGTGAAGTGTTTGTGGACGGACAAATGAGAATAATTAACTTTCAATTTCAAATCATTTTTGTGAAAAAGGTGGAATAATAGACAATTGATTAGAGCGTATACACCACACCAAAATGGGGTTGTAGAAAGAAAAAATAGAACAATGATGAATATCGTATGTTGTGTGCTCTTTGCTATACAGGTTCCCAAATCTTTCTAGGCTGAAGTTATAAATTGGGCATTTTACTTGTTGATTCGATGTCCAACATTGCTATGAAGAGCATCACTCCTCAATAAGCTTGGAGCGGAGTCAAACCTTTAGGAGAATACCTCCAAGCTTGTGGTTGCGCACATATGCACATACCCGAGACAAAAAGAGGTCAAATTGATGATAATAGTTTTCCTTGTATCATGTTGGGTGTGAGTGATGAGTCAAAGGGTTACTGTCCTTTTGACCTAAGACAAATAATTAGTAAGGATGTAGTTTTTGAGGAAGAAAAAAAGTTGAGATTGAGAATGAAATTATAAAAACCAAATAGAAGCAAAATTGGTTTGGGGTAATGATGGTTTCAATGGTGAGGAAAGTGAGGGAGAGTAATGGTGATGATTTAGAGGAAGATGAAGAATTTGGTAATGCTAGTGAAGATAATGTGAGGGGTAGTGATGCTAGTAATGAAAATTATATGAAGGATAATAATGCTAATAATGAAGTAAGAATTCACATGTAAAGGCAATTGAAAGAAGAAGAAGGACACTAGCTTGGATGGAAGGATTTGTGAGTGGTGAGGGGTTGAGTGTAGAAGCATAAACCTACATGGTACAAAACATTATGAGTGATGATCCAGCTTTGTTTCTTGAAGTTGTGGAGCATGATAAATGGAGGAAGGTTTTGGACAATAGAATAAGTTCACTAGAAAAAGACCAAACTTGGGAGCTCATGGATCTGCCAATTGGAGTGAAATGAATTTTCAAGACAAAATACATTTGATAAAACTGATTACATAGAAAGTTACTTTTATTTTTACTTTTGATAATAAGAATTTGCAATGATTTATCCCTTTCCTATTGGAAAAAAAAATCTGTTTTCATATATAGTATTATGTCTGTTTTAGATACATTCTTGGGCTTGTACTTAACTTTTGAGCTTTTAGTTTAGATGACTGATTTCTTACATGGTATGCAACCTTTTTAATTAGGGGAGCTGACATTTGGTGCTTGTTAATCCTTTCTAGTAGCTATATTGTTTTAGCACAAGGTGATGTATGTATTCTTTGTCCAAGCTTCAATTTCCAATGAACTTTAATGTGAAGTGATTTCGGAAAAACAACATTTTGGATTTGCACCTGACTTCTTTAGCTTCTATGATTATAAATAAGTTGCATGGCATCCTTTTTTATTTAAAATGTCCAGTCTTCAGATAGTTGCTACAATGCATCCATTTTAATTCATTGGATTTGACTAGGTTTGTTTCTGCACACATTTCCTGCTCACTATTTGTAACTTTTGTTGGCATTAAGATTGAATTTTAAATGTTATTTCTTGTTGGTTCTGTTGAATTAGCTTGATGATGCCCTGATGTGTTGCTAGTTTCCTTTCTTGTGAAAAACAATTCTGATCACTTTTTACCTGTTTTGGAAGTTTTTTCAAATGTTGGAACAGAAATTATTGTTAATCTGCTGACGAAATTCATTAAGGAGTTTTATTTCATAGGTTGATCTATACTTGGTGTATAACTATCATGTTGAATTAGCCTGATTGTGGTTAGTTTTCTTGCTTGTTAAAAGAATGCTGATGTTTTTTACATGTTTTTGGGAGTTCTTCGAATAACAGTATGTATTGATAATCTGATGCAGAAAACATTATAAGAGCTTAATTTCATGGTTTTAATAGGTTTTTGGTGTATAATCCTTTCAGTTATTGATTCAGTTGTGGGATCTATTGTGTAGTTTAACTCTTAATTTTATTCCCAGGATCTAGATGAGTTCAAAAATATCCTTAAACCTCGTTTGAAATTAATTGTCCAAAATGATGAAAGGGAGTGGTTCATTGTATTTGTATCAAAAGCTCATCCAGCAAATGATCAGGCAAACAAAATGGCGAAGAAAGTATATGCTAGACTTGAAGTTGAGTTTAATACCAAAAGAAGAGAAAGGTAACCTGACAAATTAGACTTGCAACAAGTGAGCTCTTCCCTTCTCCAATGGAAGTTTGAATGTTTTGTTGATAGTTTGCTGATATTCTTTACAACTCAATATGTTTTATCAACCTTTTGATATATATTACAGAATATGATCAACACATAGGAATTTAAACTATTTAATTGTTTATTGTTTTGGTTAGTATGAACTTGATGTGTCGATATAGAAAGCAAAAGTGGTGCTTGGAATTTAGCTTCAAGGTTCACTCTTATACTTTCTTTCAATAGGATTATTTGATACGTTTTCTTATTTCTTTCATAAATAAATATTATGGAATCATCTGTTAACATTATACATGCAAGTGGTTGAGACTTTTTATGGTAGAGTTAGGAAAAAACACTGTGATAGTTACCAAACAGAAATAATAACAATTGAGAAAGATAAAAGATTTATTATTCAAGTTTATGTTTAATATTTAGTTTAATTGCATTAATGACACAACTTAATTTTCTTCCCTTTTTATTGACAATTTTATTTCCTTCTCATTTGATGCTTTTAACATGGTTGCTTCCTCATCTAGATGTTGCAAATATGACATGCATTTTCCTGAAGCAAACTTTTGGGAGGATCTAGAATCAAAGATAATGGAATGCATTAGAAATACCCTGGATAGACGTGTACAATTTTATGAGGATGAAATACGAAAGCTCAGTGAACAGCGCCTCATGCCAGTCTGGAACTTCTGCAATTTTTTTATTCTAAAGGTTAATGCTATTTTGATGAATTATACTTAAAAGTGCAATAAATGATTTTGACGTATGAAAGTCCAACCTTTGTTGTTCTTTATAAGTTACCCCTTTCTGCTAATTCTGGGAGCTTTTGGGGTCTTTAAATAAATTTGTATTCTGTGCTCAGGAAAGCTTGGCTTTTATGTTTGAAATGGCTCACCTTCATGATGATGCGTTACGGGAATATGATGAGCTGGAACTCTGCTATCTTGAAACAGGTGCTTGATGCTTAGTTTCTTTCTCTGTTGTTGTAGCCAAATAAAGTTGATGTTTTTAGATTGACAATTTTGTTCTTTATAAACCCCCTTCACGGGAACATTAAATCTTGTGTCTAACAGATAGTCTCCTGTGAACAATGAAAATTGATTCAAATGACTGAAATGAATGCAGTTAACATGACTGGAAAGCAGAGAGATTTTGGAGGGGCTGATCATGGTGATGATCAGGCAGCATTGCTTAATCCAATAAATAAACCATTGACACAGATGGTTCAAGAGGACTCGTTTAGGGAGTTTGAATTCAGACAGTATCTGTTTGCATGTCAATCAAAGGTTTGCCCTGGCCAGAACACTTATATAATGCTAAACATGTTAGCAGCTTAGTTGTAAAACAAATTTAGATTGATTTTGCTCTAATGTCTTCTTTGCTGTTTGTAAGCTTAGCTGCTTCTTTGCTTGTATTATTTATGATATATATGATTTAAGATCATGGTTCTCAAAATTGGACCGCTGGTTATACTGAAAATCAGTCTCTAGTCTAGTTCGGTTGTGGTGCACAACTGGTGATGTACAGAATCAGTGTCAAACTAGTAAAAATCCGGTTCAACAAAAGATAATAATAAATTACAATTTTAACTTTTTTCTTACAGTTTAGATGATATGCATATTTATTTAAACTTTTTATGCATTTTAAATGCAAAGAACCCATAAATTTAAGTTTTATTTAGTTTTGAGCAAGATAAAATTATGATATTATATATTTTTTGACATCATTTAGCGTGTTTTTAATTATTAAAATAGTTTTATTAATATTGGTTTGACCCACCGATTGAACCATCTTAACTGGTCTAATGACCAATTTGGTTTTGAAAACATTGTTTAAGATGCAATTTATAGATCAGACTGAATTTTACCTTTTGCATTCAATTAAAATAAATATAAAATAATTTGCATGAAAACACGAAAAATTGGTAGTGCAGTACTCTTCTTTATAAATAAGGATACTCATGTATGTACACAACACAAAAAATTCATTATTCCCGATTTCTTATCAACATGGTGTTAGTGCAGTACCATCCTCCATGACCTGGTTTGTCACTAATCCATTCAACAATTCCTAAAGTTTAATCTATTTGGTCTTTGTCACTGATTTAGAGATGTTTGTGCTCCAAAAATTGTAATATCCAAAGCCTTTTTAACGACTATCTGTTTGTGTTGTCATTGACATTTTGTGTTCAGGTACTATACTGCAAGTAACCATCCTTTTAACTGAATTATGTGGCTTACTAAATTACTGTCATTTTGCAGCTCTTATTCAAGCTACATCGTCCCATTGAGGCTGCAACACGAGGCTATTCATTCATAATAAGCTTCTCTAAATCATTGTCCTTGCATGAGGTATTTGATTTACTGTATTTGATCAAATGCTCTCTTCACGTGTCTATATTACTATATTATTCCAGTTTGAGTTGTATAATTTTTTTGTTTCTCACATTTTGACTTCATTATGATATTTCTTTTCAGCGGATTCTGCCATTTTGTATGCGTGAAGTCTGGGTAGCAACTGCTTGCATGTCTTTAATTAAAGCAACCACTTCAAATTATACTGATGGAAATGTGGCGCCTGATATAGAGAAGGAGTTTTTTCGTCTTCTGGGGGACCTATACTCTCTAGCTAGAGTTAAGGTAGGATTCTCATGAAGTTGGTAAATAGACTGGATATCTATTTTGTTTTGATGCAGTCTTCAAATGAGACAACTCCAATGACAAAAATGCACCATTTAGAAATGGAGTTGAATCAACGTCATCTTTTTCATCCTCGTTTAGTCTGCCATGTTGATTATCAACTACATTGATATTGTGTTCCATACCATTGTTAACAAGAACTGCTTTCTAAATGTTATATATCTTGGCAGTTCATGAGGCTTGCCTATTTAATTGGGTATGGAACTGATATAGAAAGAAGTCCTGTCAACAGGTACATCTTTTTGTGATTGCAGATCAACATTTTCTTTTGCATTTTCTTCATCAGATCATGCTGTATTCCTTTCATTGATTGTGTAGTGCATGATTAGTTACATCATAGTTGGTATAGTGTTCCCTGTTTCTGGTTTAATAGTTGTTTCTTTCCCTTTGAGCAGTGCTTCCCTCAGCTTGCTACCATGGCCTAAGCCAGCTGTCTGGCCTTCAGTTCCTGGTGACTCATCTGTGGAGGTGCTTGAGAAAGAAAAGGTATTGTAGTCATAATCATGGGAATGACTTCACAATTTACCAGATTGTCACCCAACAGAAAGTATAATTAACAAAAAAATTTGTTCACTCCTGGACATTCACTATTATACCAACTGGTGTGGTATGAAAAAGGATCTTAATTTGGAATTTGTCTCGCCTGACCCAGTACATGTGTGGTGCATAGTTCCATGTGTATAAAATAGAGGAGGGTTGTATGATGCAGCCAATAGCCAACATAAAAGTTTTTAGAATCTTCGCATCGAAGTTGATTTGAATCATACAAAGTAATTTTTAGCAGTCATGATGTTTTTCTAAACTGGTCTGTCTGGCCTCCATCAGTCAACATTTCACAGGTTATTGGAATTGAAAGATATTGCCCTATGAGCCCACATATTTTGCACCAGCCGAAGGCACCAATTAACAACATATGGCTATGCTTTTCATGCAACTGTTTCAAACCCATTTTCTTTTTGTAAAAATGTTCACTTAATTTTTGGTTCAAGGCTTTTTGTCATTTCTTTTATTCCTGTATTATAAATTGAAAATATTTTTTTTAACTAGAAGTAGAAAAAATTGATTATTTCTTTCATGGGAACTGAATTTACTGTGGCCTGATAGAGAAAATATTCTACCCAACCAGTTACTCTACCGTCTCTCATTTCCCCTTTCTTCCCTTGTTCTGCAGACTCACGATACTTCCCACAAAAGTTGCCACATATGCCAGTTTTGTTATTGTCTATAATCCCTCCCCCTTCTGCCCTCACCCTAGTTGGAGCATCCTAACGATTTCTTGTAGTAGAATTAGAATCTCACTTGAAATAGTGAGATCAAATTTACATAGGAAATGGGTTGAGTTGAGTTTATGTTGTATGTTTTATTACTATTATTATTATTATTATTATTATTATTATTATTTGTTTCCCTAGATTTATACCCATCATATTTTACCTTAAATAATATGATTATATATTTGTAGCTTATTCTCCAAACAACTTCCAGAACCAAGCACTTTGGTATCCAGAGGAAACCCCTGCCCCTTGAACCTACTGTTCTTCTGCGAGAGGCCAACAGGCGCAGGGCCTCACTTTCAGCTGGAAGCGTGTCTGAAATGTTTGACAATCGTCAGGGTCCAATGGATGGGTAATAAAATGCAATATATTTTGTTACAAATGGATTCCTTTTTCACGTCTTGGTCAGAAATCCTATATTTTTCCTATTACAATTCGGGTTTTTTTATCAATCTGATTTGTATGCTGACAGATCAGGTTTCGATGCATCCACAAGAATGTCACCACACAAAGCACCTCCAAATTCCATGACACGTACAAATTCTTCACCAGGAAACTTTGATAGTTCAATTGACCGACCAATGAGGCTTGCTGAGATTTTTATTGCGGCTGAGCATGCTTTGAAGCAAACCATTTCTAGTCCAGAACTGTGGAAATCTTTATCATCATCTGAAGAATTTGAGGTATCGTCTTAGTGTGATGCATAGTACAAGTTCAATGAAATTACTTTCTAAGATCCCTCTTTGATAGTTTCTGATAATTTATCCACATCTCTGATTGTGTTTTACATTTTCCTCCTACTGAATGCTCCTTGAATACTTGTAAACATGTTCGTTAATAGTTTACCTCTTGAATAAATGAGTAATATGTATCTTGGTTGTGGGCAGAAAAAATATTTAGAGCTAACTAAAGGAGCTGCTGACAATTACCATCGTTCTTGGTGGAAAAGACATGGTGTTGTCCTTGATGGTGAGATAGCAGCTGTCGCTTTTAAGCATGGGAATTTTGACCAAGCTGCAGAGTCATATGAGAAGGTTTGTGCACTGTATGCTGGTGAAGGATGGCAGGATTTGTTGGCTGAGGTTCTTCCCAATTTAGCTGAGTGTCAGAAGATGATAAATGATCGAGCTGGCTACTTATTATCTTGTGTGAGGTTACTTTCTCTTGATGAAGGATTATTTTTGACCAAGGAGCGCCAAGCCTTTCAGTCAGAAGTCATCCGTCTTGCTCATAGTGAAATGAAGGACCCTATACATCTTGATGTATCGTCATTAGTAACATTTTCTGGAAACCCTGGGCCTCCTTTGGAGTTATGTGATAGAGATCCCGGTATCCTTTCTGTAACTGTATGGAGTGGGTTTCCAGATGATATAACTCTTAATTCAATCACTCTAACATTAAATGCAACATATAATACTGATGACGGTTTAAAGGTATTTGTTGTTAGGAGCTATTTACTCTTTTCAATTATAGTATGAGAAGTATATAGCTTTTAATGATTAACTCATTTATTTAAATTGTTTTAGGCATTGAAGAGTTCTACAGCTGTTGTGTTACACCCTGGTCGGAATACCATTACCTTAGATCTACCACCTCAGAAACCAGGATCTTATGTTCTTGGAGTTCTCACTGGACAGATTGGAGAGTTGAGGTTTAGATCTCACAGTTTTTCAAAAGTTGGTCCTGCAGATAGTGATGATTTTATGAGTTATGAAAAGCCAGCTAAACCCATTTTGAAGGTATACTTTTAGCAAGATGAAAAAAGTAATGGAGTGTGACTGTTCAATAGAAGATAGGGATTTTCTATTCTTTTTAGTTTACTTCCTTCCTGTTCTCCTCTTGATCAGTACATGACTTGAACTTAAATTGATGTTATATTGGTTTCTGGTAATTACAATCTACCATTTGTTTTCAGTAGTGCTCTTTATCTTTTCGGTGACAAAAAAAAGGTTAATTACCTAATATTGCCTTTTTGTCTTTTTCTTTAGGTTTTCAAACCTAGAGCTCTTGTTGATCTTGATGCTGCTGTTTCATCTGCTTTGTTGATAAATGAACACCAATGGGTTGGCATTTTAGTTCGACCAGTAAAATACTCCCTCAAAGCTGCTGTCTTGCATATCGATACTGGTCCAGGGTTGGAGATTAAAGAGTCACATGTAATTGAGATGGAAAGCTATGCTGGTGTATCACAGAATAAAGATGACCAGCTGCAGAATGACTGTGCTCAAGTAAATTGTGATAAAAATTTTGAACGCTTAAGTCTTAATGATGGCAAAATAGAATTTCCGAATTGGGCAAGTGACAATCCTTCTATTCTTTGGGTTCTGGTACGTGCCATCGGTGACACACTTAGCAGAGGATCTTCTTCAGGTTAATATGGTGACAAGTTTTGATGGATCCATACATACCCTTTTCAAATGTACTGATTTTGTTTTCTCTTTCCAGCCACAACAAGGAGAGAAAGTATTGTAGATGGAATGAGAACAATAGCTCTGAAACTTGAATTTGGAGCATTCCACAATCAGATATTTGAAAGGTTTTTCCATTTTCCTTCATCCTTATGTTTGAATCAACATAATATATCATACAGCCGTTGAATTTTACATGTCATGCGTATGACTTTTAGATACTCTGCCATTGGTTGCATAATAGTCTCTTACCTTGATATCCAGGACCCTAGCAGTGCATTTTACAGATCCTTTCTATGTGAGGACACGTGTTACTGATAAATGCAATGATGGCACCCTGCTTCTGCAGGTATGCATATTTATTTTCATAATTATTTAATTAAACTTGATTATGAACGATATGCTAATAAGAAAAAAATAGCATTAACAATCTTGAATTAAAAAAATAACGGGAATCAAAGCATAAAATAGTCCCTTTCATAGCTTTTTGTGCCAAAAATTGGAAATAATAAATCCATTGCCTATTTTTGATTTGGACTAACTTTGATTGCTACCTGCAGAGAGAGAAAAATGAAAGATAGATTGAATATGTAAATCTCAAGGTCATGATGCCTAATATGACCTTATTTGGAATATGTAAAGCTCAAGGTGTTTTCATATTACTTAGCCATCATAAAAGAATGTGTACTTTCAGCTCGTTTTTTTTTTTTTTTTTTTTTTTTTTTTTGCAAATAGCTGTTAAATGCTTATTTAAGACCTAACAAATTAAGCTTGTAATACAGTTGGTTAATTACATGATATCAGAGAGTCTACGTCCAAGTTGTCTGGAAACTGATCATTGTTGTTTCCATTTTCTAATAAGAAATTGAATTTAAGCACAATGTTGAAGGCCTGTGCTTTGTCCACAATTCAAGCCCAAAGGGCTCTTGCATGGCATGGTATGTTAAATATGTCATTATAAAACCATTCATGGACCTTTACCTAACAACTTAGGGGATGGTATCATATTATATTCCCAGGAATCACATTTCCAAAAGTATTGTAATTAGGAATGTTATTTTTGGGTATATATAAAAACATGGGTTACATTTTGATATTCCAAGCAATACCTTAATAATTTTAAAAAATTTAAATAAAATAAGGCAAAAATGAATGCTACAGGTGTGTTAAAAATAACTTCCAGTATTCCCAAGGGAGTATTGCTTTCCCACTCCTCTCCATGGGAATGAAACTGTAGAAAAACACAGTAAAAATATAAGTTACAACTTTCCCAGGAATAGACAATCTTGGGAATAATTTTCAATAGTTATAACAAACATGGGAATATTACATTTCTGGGATTGAACTATTAATTCGTGAAACATAGACACTCATGCTTTTGGAATGGTTGATTTGTGAAAAGTGTAGTAGTTCTGTAAGGTCAATGACAAGGTTTCCATTCCATTATAAGATGCTTCAATCAAACCATTGTTGATTTGTTATAAAACCATTTGGTGCTCCACCAAAAAAGTTAAATTTTGGAATGATTGGTTTGACACGTTATCACATCCTCCATAACCTTCTTGCATAACCTTCCTGCATTGTTCTAAATAAAATTTCTGACGAAGTTGTTGTAGACTTGAGCACTGTCCATGTTTCAAGTCCATGTGTTATATATAAATCATTCATTTTCCTTCCGAGATTGCTTAAGCTTTTGGATGGTCTATTCTTTATGACAACATTCAACTGCTAATATTATGAGCTTTCTACTTGTATGAAGATTCCTATATAGCTGTACAAAGATATAACAATAATATTTTCTCATGGACACCGTTAACCACTAAAATTCTGAGTTTATAGTATTATTTTTCATTGATAAAGTATGCAAATTTTCACATGACTTCCAGGTAATACTTCACTCTGAAGTAAAGGCTACACTGACTGTATATGATGCATGGCTTGATCTTCAAGATGGATTTGTTCATACTGGACAAACTGAGGGTAGAGCTAATTCAAGTTTCTTCCCGCTAGTCATATCTCCCACTTCCAAAGCAGGAATTTTGTTTAGTATCTGCCTAGACAAAACAAATGCAGAAGGTAATTTCATTTCGTTGGGGAGGTCACTGAAATGATGTTATTGTTGCTTTTAATTTTCTTACACCAAATAATTTGATAAATGCACTGATTAATCACCGCAGAATTTGGGAACTGCAATCCCACCCATTTTCAGAGGTTTCTGATTTGTTGATTTATTCTATTCCAAGTTTAATAATTTGTGGCCAATTGCAGCAGTCAATGACTCTACTAATATTTCTTTTTCTTTTGAAATTCAATATTGATCTTTCTTAACAGGCGACAAATGTGTTTGAGGACTTTGTTCTTGTATCTTTAACATGTAGTCTTTGTTAAACACTAAAATATTATTTGGTTTGGGGGAAATGGCAAGGAGTTTTTTTGAAACTTGCGTGTTTGGTTCAATTTTTAAAAGGACAGAGGAAGGCAGCAAAACCCTTCCTAATCTTACTGTTTTCTCTCCTCCAATATTTGGGGCATTTGGAGGGGAGGTGATTTGAAAAATTTCAAGTGTATTGAAAAAAGTAACTTTATTTATCTTTTGAATCCAGAGTTATAATGGTATGAAGGTAAAGTTCTTCCCTCCACTTGTGAGCCAAACAAGAAAAGGACTACCTCCATTCCTCTCCTCCTCAACCAAATATGCATCTAATTAAAACCTCTCCCCTCCATTCTCCTCCTCAACTAAATATGTATCTAATTAAAACCTCTCCCCTCCTATCTCTTCTCCTCCCCTCTCGTCCGTCAAACCAAACAAAGCCTAATGGTTTGATTTGTAGTGTTTGTTAGTTCCGCAGGCACAATTGATTAGTGATTTTGATTATATTACTACCTTAATGGTCATATTTTTATTTTATTATGTTTTTCCTTGTGTGGTTTTACTCATTAAGCATAGGTGGCATGTGAATAGAATGTTATACTATAGATACATTAAAGCATTATGACATTCTTTATTTTCTGAGGCCTTGACAAGTTCAAAATTTTCAAGCTGAGTGATATTTGGATTTACCTGTTTTTATAATTTGTCCCAGTAAGAGTACTTGTGAAAATTATTATAGCTTGGTTTATGCAGTTAATAAGCTGATTTGATTTTTCAAAACAAAATACAGAAGCAAGGAAGCAACCAGAAAGCATATTAAATATCAAATACGGAATTTCTGGTAGTAGAACAATTGGGGCCCACCCTCCTGTCATGAATGAATCTATTGGAGTTGATGATGCCAGACAAGAGTTAATCTTCAGGAGTGCAATCACTTTGCAAAGGCCTGTGCTTGATCCTTGCCTAGCTGTTGGTTTTCTTCCTCTCCCTTCAGATGGCCTGAGAGTTGGACAACTAGTTAAGATGCAATGGAGAGTGGAAAGGTTAAAGGATTTGGACAAGGAAGGAGTTTCTAAACATAATGTAAGTTCAAATAAACAGAGAACAATTTTGATACCATTTCAATTCTGCATTTTTATGGTGTTCTATTTGTCTGGTGCTGCCCTTTTGAAATAGCCAACTTCAACTTATTTATGTGTTGTTACGTTTGGTGTCACTGCCAAATGAAGATACAGACACTACTTATTTGAGTATTTGATATTTTTTGCACCATCTAGGGACCTTAATTTTGCGAACAAATTGAGACAGGACAGAAAATTCTCCAAATTATAAGAATAACTTCTCTCTTATTTAGTATCAATATATATATATATATATATATATATATATATATATATATATATATATATATATATATATATATATATATATACATACACACACAAACACAAACACACACACACACATACATACATACATTGATTACATAATTTAGGAGACCAGCACAACTTATCTTAGGAAACAAATCCTTGAGATTATGGGATTGATATGCTAGTAATAAAACCAAGATACAACCAATATATAGAATTAAAAATCTAATAGGAATAAAATTTGAAGCTTCCTAAAGTATCTTTTACAAATTAAAATCTAAAACTTCCTAAAATGTCTCAATACTCCCTCTCAAGCTGGTGAATAAATGTTCTCCATTCCCAGCTTGGATATAATTTTCTCAATGTTACTGCTGCTCAGCCCCTTGGTAAGTATGTCTGCAAGCTTTCCTTGAGTAGACACATATGGGGTGCAAATCAAGCCACCGTCAAGCTTTTCTTTGATAAAGTGTATCTCTACTTCAATGTATTTAGTTCTATCATACTGTACAAGGTTATGAGCTATGCCAATTGCAGATTTAGTCACAATATAATCTCATAGGTTCATCCCACTTTATCCTCAAATCTTCAGTCATAATAATTCACATTCCTTGAGTCATTGCTCAAAATTCTGCTTTGGCACTGGATCTAGCTACCACACTTTGTTTTTTACTCTTCTAAGTTACTAGGTTTTTAGCAAGGAAACTGCAATATCCAATAGTTGACCACCTATCCCTAATTGAACTTGCATAATCAATATCAATATATATATCTCAAGACTGACATTCTTGTTTTATTTTTTGCACAAAATTCCTCTTTCTGGTATCCTTTTAAATACCGGGCAATCCTATGAGTAGCCTGTAAATGTGCTACCTTTGTTGATGCATAAATTGATTGACTAGACTAATAGCAAAAGCAAAACCTGATCTAGTGTGTGAGATAGATAAATAAGTCTCCCCAAAAGTCGCGGGTACATTTTTTATCTATAAATAACTCTATTTTACTTCCACACTAAATCTTGCTACTATATTTTGTTTCCTGCCCTCACCAATGAAGATAGTCAATAGGCTGAATGAACAGTATGTAATTCTCCTGCATTGTGAGGCTTGTCACCATTTTCCATTTCAACCATTATGATTGTGATCAGAGGTGCAACAATGAAGGCTACAATAGAGACCAAAGAGGCGCAACAAGAAAGTTCGTAACCTGCTTGATGGTGGGGTAGCAATGAAGGCTGCAATAGGAACTAGAGAGGCGCAGCAAGGCTGCGCTTTAGGGTTTCCACAACAATGAAGGCTGCAAGTAAACTACACGATAAGTGGCTCCTAAGGATCAGGGGATCTACTACCATCTCAAAATTAGAAAAAAATAATTTCTTTCTTATTCAGTCTCATTACATACATCTTATATATAAATATATATACACACACATGCATTGATTGGATAATTTTGGAAACAAGCATAGTCTATTCTAGGAAACAAGTCCATGAGATTGTGGGATTGATGTGCTAGTAATAAAACCAAGATGCAACCAATATACTTAATTAAAACCAATTTGAATAATATCTGAAGTTTCGTAAAATATCTTGACTGAAGAAAATCTAAAATTTCCTTAAAAAATCTCAACAAAAATTAGAGGCACTTTTCTCATTAAACAAATAACTAGAACTGGTTATTTAGGGGGGTTATATTTTGCCCTCTATTGTGAAACAACTGAGCCAATACAGATGTTATAATTACGTTGTCAGGGAACAGCAAACAATGCAAGAAAGACAAGTTATTTGTACAAATACAAACCTTCCATTTACTCATATTTTTTTGCATCAATTCTAATGGTCCCGTCGGAAAAAGAAAAACTCCCTTTATTGGTTCCTTCCACGATATCCTCTCCAATCTTCCAAATATAGTAATATATTTCACCTCTTCCTATTACTCCCTCAACAATTTCTTTCCTCAACCACTAAGCATGCATGGTTATTATTATAGAATGATGTCAACATGCTCTATGCTTTTATTTGGAGAAACAAGAGAGGAAACTTTGGTTTAATATATGGTGTCTGAATTTGTATAAATACTGAGATTATTGTGCGATCTTCAACTCTTATGTATTCTGTTTGATGCCGTTTGTTTTTAATTTTGACAGGATGAGGTGCTATATGAGGTAAAGGCAAATTCTGGAAATTGGATGATAGCCGGGAGGAAAAGAGGATACGCATCTCTGTCCACAAAACAAGGTACTTGAGTCCATTGATTGTTTAGAAAATTATTGTTTTCAGTAACTGAGAAACATATTTTCCAGTGTTGAATGACTTGCAATGTGCTATGCCTTTGTTGATATTTGGATTTCGTTCTGGTCATGTCAGGCGCAAGAATTGTTATCTCAGTATTATGCATGCCACTGGTGGCTGGTTATGTTCGCCCTCCCCTACTAGGGTTGCCAGATGTTGATGAGGCAAATATAAGCTGCAAGCCTGCTGGACCACATCTGGTTTGTGTTTTGCCTCCGCCTCTCAGTTCTTCATTCTGCATTCCAGTTAATTCATGAGTTTTCACTATCCGATACTCAAGTTTGATTGAGTTTGTGTTCTATAGGAGTTTAGGATGTTTGAGAAATTTTATTTCCGTAAAGTAGGAAGTGTAACTTTGTGCCTGTTAATTCCATTGCATGAAAAAATCTCTATAGTTGGATTTGTGTTGCCTTTAGCCTCCATGCAGTTTCCAAAGTTTTAGCAGCAGCAACCCTGGCGCCTGTATAGTAGAATTTTGTGCTCTTGTACGATAGACAGATACACGGATCATAACATTCTTTTGTCTCATTATTATACATGAAATTATAAAAGTCGGTAGGAACCACCATATTCAATTTTCACATTTTGCTTCCTTAGAATCGAACATTTTCTTGATTCCCTCTATCCCCTAAATTTTTCCCATCTCATTAATCAATTAGCACATAGTTAAATTTGTTTCATCTCATTGAACTAATTGATCATACTATGCTTGCATGGTTGCTTCATAATAGGTTCTCTGTTTTTCAATATCATGTCACTGATTTAACATCAATATTACTTGTATAATATATGTGAAATTTTAGACGTGTAACTGTAAGAATCTCACTTTTCTTTTTTCTTTGCGTGTTTGGTGTTGACTTTTATAACTATGCATCTAATTCAGCTATTCAATTTTTTAAAATAGAAAGTTCTACGCATTTTATTATCTGATATTTATTTCAGTTGTCTAATTATACATCATACTAAATAAACAAATGTATAATGCTTGCTTCTTTAGAACATGTTGAAACAATTATTTATGATAATCAAATACACAATACCGTTTAAATTGATTTTTATTTCAGTTCATTCATTTTAGGATGTTTTTTAAACACTGATATTCTATCAAATATTAGTTCTTAATTACGGATGTATGCATTTCTTTCTTTGTAAACTAACAAGCTTGCATTTCTAATTATTAGATCCTGATCTCAATCGCCAAATTTATTTATTTTACTATAAATTTCTTAAATTCAATGCAATAAATAGAATACTTTTTTATTTATGTGTTTTTGTATAATTACAATGTTAATTTCTGTAGTTTAATACGATAAATTAACAAATACTTATGGAAAAGTATTATGGAATATTTTTCATCTTCATCTGAATTTTAGCATTTTTTAAAATCTTCCATCTTGAAATCAACTCTGTTGCGTTTACCAATATCATAGAGAGAATACGTTCTTAGTTCATTCGTATTTCCCCTAACTTTCAATTCACCAAAGAATTTCTATAATTTTATTTTCAACACTCTACGCAGATTATTTTCCAGCGCTTTGACTTACAGTGTACACTGATTACAGACTAACATTTTGATTTGGAAGGGCTTATATATTTTTCTCTGAAATATTTAAAGATTCAAACAATAAATCTAATGACTACGACTATAATTGATGCTCAGTTGCAAGAATCCCAACATCGATTTCAGAAGTAAAAGGACTCTTTGTTTGGTTTTCAGTCAGATAAGGGGATTTGTTTTTTTCGTTTACACATTTTTCTTTTCAATTTTAATTTTTAATTAACTGTTATTTTAAACTAAAATAATTAATTTTTTCAAATAGCTGTTAACATAATTTTAGTTATTTTATAAATTAAAACAATTATTTTATTATTTTATCTTTTTAATAACTATTTTTTTAAAATTTAAATAACTATTTAATAAGAAAAAGGTCTACAAATTATTATTTTTTTTACAAATAATTATTTATAATAAAAAAATATTTAATACATTTTTTTCTAGAATAAATAAAATGTGCTTCCATTAGTTTAAATAAAACAAAATGAGCTTTCAAAAATGTTAGGTTTACATGTAATTTGGGCTAGTTTAGGGAATTCGCCATTTTGGTTTCCAGATTTCTTTTCCACAATTTTAATCTTTATCTTTTATTCAAAATCTGCGGTTTTGCTTCTTAATCTATTTTTCTCAATTATAGTCTCTTTTAATTCTCCATAATTTCATTTAGTTTTATTTTTAGAATATTTAGTTATGAAACAAAGATTTGTTTTATGCTTATCAAATAATTTTATTTTATTTTTTACTTTTGAATTAGACGATTAAAGAAATACAAATTTTCTTTTCTTTTTAGAAACGAGTCTCGCCTCTTTAAATATGGATAGTTCAAGACAAGTTATTCTTGAGTCGACCCCTAATAAATCCTTTTGTCCAAACGAATAACTTCATATTCTTTCCTTGTACCTTTTCTTTGACCTTTTCATCCTCTCCTTGCATAGTGACTACCATTTCAAATCTAGTCCCTTATGCAAGGAAAAAACTTGGTTTCTCCCATGAGTTTGACCTTAACATCATTGCCAACTCTAAGGTCAAGATTTTCTCATACTAAGACCATTCCAACTACACCAACCTTCTCAACATTATTGAAGGTATAATGAGGAATAGGTAATTGTAGACTCATTATATAACATTCATTTTTGGTCTTCAGGGACCGTGATGATATCGTCTGATGGTGAAGGGAACTTCATTATCAAATGCGGGGTGGACACAATCGCACCAAGGTGGTTGAGGAATGGACGTCCTAAGAGGATGTTGTGCGAGGTGTTAACATCAACCACCAAGTACCGAATGTGCATGGTCTTCATCAAACCTCCTTCCCCAAAGGTGGTATACAAGTCGATATACTCCTGAGTGGGGGCTTAACATATGAGCGCCTTTGTTCATGTTGCATTGACATCTCACAAAGCGCCTAAGGTGGTTAGCCTAAATGACCTCTTCTATCTTATCTTTGAGAGCAACACACTCATTAGTGTTGTGCCCATAGTTATGATGGTATTCGTAATGTTTCTTCATATCGACATCTAATAGTGTCTGCGACTTCCTATGGGGCGATATGAGGTCTGCCTATAACGCTTCATCCAACATGTGAGATCTAGGGGGCATTAAGAGGGGTATAACACGAAAATCGAGTAGGTTTAGGCTCCTATGCCTGAAGGCACCCTTATTTCCATTATCTCTGTCAGAAGGCTTATTTTCAACAGGCATGGTTTCTACTCTCACTTTGTTTCTAAACTCTCTTAATTCTTTCAATTTCATGAACTTTGAAGCATGTTGCCTCAACTCATCCAAGCTATCATCTAGAGTCAAACACAAATCATCAACAAAACACATAGCCTGAGCGTTGTGACCATATGATGTAAGGCCCACCTCAAGATTCAAATTCTTAATATTTAGAGTGACCTTGCTGAACTGCTCTTTGAAAGTGCACAATGACTCTTCCTTCTCTTGCCTTGTGTTAACAAGTGCTAAGGAAGTGAGGTGATAAGGCTTGCTTGTGGCAAACTACATTCCAAATCGCAAGGCTAGGGTACTAAAACAGTCTATGGAACAAGGAGATAGACGGGTAAACTAGTTAAAAGTTGGTCCTTTGGGGAAGACTTTGCACATGATTGAATCTTTAGTCATGTATAGACTGACCTGGGTGACATAAACATCTATGTGATCATCAGGTTCAATGCTTCCATCGTAGCGATTAAGCGTAAGCAACTTCTAGTTACCAGGGAGAGGAACCTCCATAATGTCATTGATAATGTTAATTTTTACCATTATCCAAGCTATATTTCATTAGCAAAATCATCTCTTCCAAAGCTTTTAACCTACTTAATCCTCAATTTTACCTTACTTTTGTAAATAAATACATTTTGGGTTACATTGATCTAAATATACCACTAATCCCCATTTTTGTGTCCTTTTTGTAGATTGGAAGCTTTGCTCCAAAAGTCCAGACAAATGAGTGACCTAGAATAGCAAGGAGAAGAGCAAAAATGTCAACTGGAAGCGCCTGACAACACAGAGCCAGCGCCAGGCACAACAGGCCGCCAATGCCAGGCGCCAGACAAGCGCCAGCCAGGCGCCACTGTTGCTCACCGCCTGGCAGGTCCTGGACACCGTCAGGCGGTAGCTAGATGCTTTGCCTACTGTTTGCTTGATAGCGCCTGGCGGTGAGAGGCTTCCGCCAGGCGCCAATTTTCGCTGATGTGGCAAGTTGGCCCTTTTTCTTCTGTTTTCGCGAGGGGAAACACATCTTTGACTTTTTGGAGGCACGAAGAACGCATTTTGGAGAGCTTGGAGGAGTGCTAGGGCTTGTGGGAACAACTCCATCTTCCTCTTTGTATCTCTTTCTCTCCCATTTCTTCCATTTTTAAGCTTGAGCTCTCAATGACAATGGAGAGCTAAACCCATTTTTGTTGGGGTTAGATGTAGCTACTGCACTCTTATATAATTGCAATGCTTTGAATTTATAAATGCCTCTTTCATTGAATGCTAGTCTTCTTGTTTCTTCACTTAATGCTTGCATTGATTTAGCCATCCATTACATGATTTTTGGTTCATTGGGTGTGAAAATATCTTTTGAAACCTTGATTTGGAACAAGAAAACTCAATGGAGCTTGTAC
>Ga0214542_1003202_pt1 | contig 33714 bp, 17 predicted proteins | sample CNSS1metaG_FD_160096 | JGI IMG/M metagenome (GOLD analysis project Ga0214542, IMG submission 160096) | Root nodule microbial communities from cowpea collected in UCLA plant growth center, Los Angeles, California, USA - CNSS1 | ecosystem: Host-associated > Plants > Roots > Nodule | place: USA...
TTGATTTTTTTTTTCAAATAATCATAAAAGTCTCTTTTAAAATTCAGTGTATATATATATATATACATATATATATATATACATATATATATATATATAAATATATATATATATATATATATATATAAAGATTGTTATTTATACTTCTATGGTCAAACACTTTTTCTCAACATGGAACGAATGAAGTTCGTATTTATCTCATCTAAGGTATCCTATTTAATTTCTATTATTTATTTTATATTAATATGTGTATATTTTTATTATTTTAAATGCATAGATAAAGGATAAATGGCAAATTGGATACCGGGCACAGTTATTCCTCTAAAAGAATGAAAGAAGAAATCAGTCATTAAATGTGTAAACAATTTAAATAATTTAATATTTTTTGGGTTAAATATATTTTTGTTCCTTAACTTTAAGTAAATTTTGGAATTAGTCAATTTTAAAACTTTAGACCAATTTAGGCATTCATCTTTTGAAATACGTGGATTTAGTCCTTTTAATCAAATTTTGTTAGGTTTATTTGATGTTTCTTATGCATTTCAGAATTGTATTTGAGTTGTTTATATTGTTTGACACATTTTTACTTTAATGTTAAGTCAAATACTATTATAAAACGCGTTTAAAATATCAAATAAACTTAACAATATAGTTTCTAATATACTAATATATTGAATATACAAATATATTTTAATAACAAAAATAATTGAACAAAAGTTAGCAGTAGAATATAATTGTAAAACATATTCATGCATTGAGAAAATTATATAATATTTTGTATTTTTTAATGACTTATAAATTGGCATCATCTCAGACGTTTAAGATCAAATTGGTCGTTATGTATTCCTATATAAATTTTAGTATAATCGTTTTCAAGACAGGAATACTCGAAACTTACATGAGAAAATTGAAAATACATTTTGGTTTTACTTAAAAGACAAATCATCATTTAATAAGTTATGGAAAGAACAAGGTCTTCTTTTGGAGCTAATGAACTCTTTTATGACTAAGTTTTAGTTGTTACATTGAGTAATGCATGAAGATTCACTTACACAACACTTTATAATGCTGGAGTTAGAATAATAGTAATATAATATGGAAGAGAATTAAGCAACTACTTTTTTTAATAGTGGTGTATACTTATAGGCTTTACTAGCTAGAGTTTTTGGCGTCAATAGTTTTTGTTATTACCATTGAAGGTTGTTGGAGGAACCTTGGTGTTTAACATGTTAGTGATATAACTATTGGTCAAGTAAGTCATATTTTAATTATTTTTTTATATTATAGTAATTACATTTAACTTATAATTATTCATTATATTAGGTACATAGATAAATTAAGTGTTATTATCTTTCTACAAATTTGGGAACACATGAGTTCAAATTCAACAATATTTACAATTATAGATGAGTGACGCGCAAAAACATTGAATGGTTAGTTGTTTAACTTGTATTTCTTTTATTATGCTAATTACATGATTAATTTATTTATCATTCAATATAGGTCTCATTGATGATTACTTGTAATTATACATAAGGATTAGATAATAGTGTCGTCAGTTCATTTCAAAGAAAATCCAACCAAAAAATGAAAAACACTGTTGCAATTTATATGCCTGAGGTTTGGTAACTTTTAATACATACAATACGTACTTATTTTAATTATCTTGCATGAAAATAATTTTGTTATTTTTTCTCGTTTTAGTGTAATAGGCTGACAAAGTGACAAGAAATCTTCAAGTAAAATAAATTTGAGAATAAATTCTGTTTAAGAATGAGAGTATGATAGAGGACTATTCATAGATTTCATACAAGAAAAACTTGAAAATGAACCTTTACATTTCAAAGGACCTATGACAAGGATAAGGAGCAAGAGATTGAAAGATCAAATCTATTCAAGACTCCTGATGCTACAATCAATGGCAGATCTTGCTCGATATTTATGGGGGTGCCAAAATACACTTAAAATTTATATATTTAATTATGAATCTGTAAGATTATTGAACTCAATAATAATTGAATCAATACTAAAATTTTTAGTTATATTTTGTTTTTAATGTAAATAATCATATCGTCAGCAAAAAAAATCATTTTCTGTTTTATTTTACAATCTTATTTTGATAATTTTCATTGCAAAAAATTATCTTTTTGATATAGTTATAGAAACAAGAAAAGTTAAAATAAGACGAGACGGATTAAAAAATCAATCAAATAGATGTAATTGACTTCCTATTTTTGTCAAAGATTGATTTTTTCTATTTTCTTCCTCACGGTAGCTTCCATTTTATCACTTTTAAATAATTAATTTATTCTTTTATTTCTTCATCAATATACTTATGTTTTAAAAAAAATACTAAAAGATAATTTATCATAATCTAAGTAAAAATTGCGATACGTAATTAATAAAAGAAAAATATATGATAATCAAGTCACAATTAAAAACTAGTTATTAAAAAACACTTAGTGCATTGTTTTTTCTTCTATATTTATAAAAATGAATATACCAAATGCTCGTGAGATAAAAAATAATATTAATTATTAAACTAATATTTCACTATCAATTGATAAAAAAAGAATTACTTTTTTCTTCAATAATAGAAGAAAGCATACAAAAATGAGAGCACAAAATAATGAATTTGTGTTCAACTTTCTTTTTTTCTTCATAAACAAAAGAAAACAAAACAAATAAAAGTCTAAAGTGGATACAATATGTGAGAAACTCAAAAAACAGTGAGAGAGAAAATAAAAAATATCTTAATAAATTTATTTATTTTTTATTAAATTTAATTTTATGCTTTATTATTTATTATCATTAAATGTTATATTTTATAAAATAAATAAAAAGATACCTATTTTAATTCTTATCAATTCCCAATATATACTTTTATTATTTAAAAAATTCCAAAAAATCAAATTTCTTATACATAATTTAAAAAATTAAAAACAAAACAATTTTCATATAACATAAATAAAAAATTTTCAAAAAAAGTTGGGGGGGCCACGGCCCCCCCTGTCCCTTCATTGGTCCACCTCTGGCTACAGTCAACTAGAAATTCCAAGGATACAAAAATCATGGCTTGGAGCATAATTGAAGGATACTTTTTAGAAAAAATAGTTTATGTTTTTGGACTTTGAGTTTTCTTGAATAGATTGAAAGATCAAATATATTCAAGACTCTTGATGCTACAATCAATTAGAAATTCCAAGGATATGAAGATCATGGCTTGGAGCACAATTGAAGGATACTTTTTAGAAAAAAAAAATAGTTTATATTTTTGGACTTTGAGTTTTCTTGAATAGATTGAAAGATCAAATATATTCAAGACTCCTGATGCTACAATCAATTAGAAATTCCAAGGATACGAAGATCATGGCTTGGAGCACAATTGAATGATACTTTTTAGAAAAAATAGTTTATGTTTTTGGACTTTTAATTTTCTTTTAGAAATTAGTTATGTTTCTATGTTATTGGGTTTTGGGATTTGTTTTATAAATTAATTTATGTTTTGATGTTTTTGGGCTAGGTCTTCTTGTAAAGTTTCCAGGTTTTCTTAAATTAATGTGTCTATATATAAAGTTACCAATACCTCATGTAATGTAGACATTTTTGAGTCATATTATATGCATTTGCATTATTTGAGAAAGAATTCTCTTTAGTACTCTGATTCTTATCAACGATTAACATTTTTATGATGAATTTTCACTTGATTTATCAATCTGTTAGATTGTTTGTGACGTCTTCTATTCTTCTTTTATTTCGCGTTTTTCTCTAATTTATTTTTGTTATTTACCTGAAAGATCTAAATTTAGAAATGATCGTATCTTTTCGTCGATAGGATCTTATCACAAAATTGTTTAAATATACTTATTACATCATATAATCAATGAAAGTTATCATTTATATGGATCTTATTGATTTACGGAGAGAGGTAACTCGTTTCAATATTTGCTAGTGTATTTTACTTTTATAAGTACTGTATAATAACACGAGTCAAATGTCGTAGGGCTTCGAGGAAAAAAAATTTGAAATTCAAATTTTAAAAATAAAATAAAAGAATTCTCTTTTTTACGATGAATATTGCTTTGATTATGTTTTCCTCACCTAAAAATACTTTCCTTACTTTGACAATGATTATTTTCTATTATATATTGTGATAAAATTGAACTTGAAAAACTAATATACATATCTTTACTATTTAGACTCATAATATTGTAAAGAAAAAAGAAAAGAAAAGAAAAAGTAGGGGTCATTGTCTTTTGACCTCCGCCATTGAGTTGTCATTTTCTTATCACAAGAGACATTACCACATTCCTTAATATTTGCAATTAAACTTGAACATCACACTTAAGCTATACGTTAACTAAAATTAAAAGTAGGTATAACATTAAACACATCAAATCATAATTACCAACTATCACATTCTAATTATTTTCATTCAAATGTGGAGTGATTATTAAAATCGACTTTAAATCCTTCTCCAACTTACAGCTGTCTGATTTAGACAATGCCAAAAGCTTTTTAACAAATTCACAATTTTTATTAACTCTTAAGAAAACTGTTATTTTAGATTTAGTATATAGAATTAAATTTATCCTTTGTACTAATTCTTTTGTTGTTCCTTTGGAAAAGATTAAATCTCATTACAAATTTGATAGACTTTGGTTCAAAGTATTAAGAATTGTCCTAACCGATGCATACTTGACTCTATGTTAAAAGTTAATGTGAAATATTATAAATATTTTGCTAAATTTAAGACACATAGTGAACGATGTCAAAGTTATGTATTTAGCATTTGTTCTATTAATTATAGACGCCTATTACAATGGAAAGTTAATTAGAAACGAATATTATACGAAAACGTTATAACCACAATAGAAAAGAGTCCTCAACAAAAGGCTTTAACATTACAAGGTAAATTTGAGTGATAAAAACAAAAACAAAAACAATTACAACGTGTTGCTTTCAGAAGACTACGTTGTTTGCAAGCTAAAAAACATGTCAGTATTAGTCTTGGAAGTCAAGAACTTAAAAGCTAAGCTACCCTCATATCATTAGGTACGTAAGTTACAGCTTCTACATCTAGCAATTGAATATCTCTCAGACCACAAAAAAAATAAATAAATAAATATATAAATATATATATATATATATATATATATATATATATATATATATATATATATATATAAAAGGTTAAATATATTTATGATCTTTAAATTTAATTAAAAATTATAATAAGTATCTTTTTCGTAAATATGTAAATTTAGTCATTTTAACTAAATTTGATTAGATTTATTTGACGTTTCAAATTCGTTTCTCAATTAACATTGAAACAAAAATGTATCAAACGGATAAATAACTCAAATGTTATGGTGAAACGCAATTGAAATGTTAAATAAATTTAACAAAATTTGGTTGGTTAAAAGGATTAAATTCATGTATTTTTTAAATTAAAGACTAAATTAGATCAAAAATTTTAAAAACTAATTTCAATTTTTTAAAAATTAAGAGACAAAACATACGAAGAAGTTTTATTGACCAGAAAATGATGTTTTATTTTCCCAGGAAATGCGTATGTTGTTGGGACAGAACTACCTGCGATTTAAGACTCCTATCTACGAGTCAGCAGTTCTCACATGCAGCATTGAAAAGCATGAATATTAGTGTCAATTTCAAGCATTCAACAATAATAAAAATGTGATAAATATAAAGAACTTCCATAAATGATATGATTTTGGAACTATACCTACCGTCTACAATACTCACATCCCAACCAACCTTAATGAAAAGAATGTCAGCTACCCACAGCCTATTTCACGATTACAAACTTTCTTGGATAAAAGTGTTCAAGATAGGACATTCAATCTTCTCTTTTGGTAGTTTTTATCTTCTTGTTTGATAGTGGATTTCACAGTTCATATTATATTTAAATAAATTAATTTTATTTTGTAACTGTTTTATTTTGAATACAACATTTCATTCACCATCAAATGTAAAAAGTATTTAAATATCAAAACATCGTTAATAATTTAAAAATATCAATGTTGGTTGTTGTGACATCCCAATTTAATAGAATAATTCTAATAAATAAAACATATCACATAATTATAATATATATTAAAGCACATACATAAAATATATTATAATCAACAATAACATTTATCCATAATATATTGAAAAAGGAATACCAATATCATAAACATAATCTAAACATGAAACAATTTGTCCTAAAGATTGTTCACAGAACAATGAATTACAAATAAAGTTTCTTCTTCAAAAGAGGTTCACAATGAGCAAGATCCAAGATAACTAAACTACAAACTACACCGCATCATCTCTATCATCATGGTGGTCACCAGGGGGTCTTCAAATCTGTTCACACCAACATTGGTGATCATTGCAAAAAGAAAAACCAAACAAGAAAATGACACAAAGAGAAAGAGTAAGCTAGTGGAAAAACAAATTTTGATATACATGTGCGCAAATAGTTTATAAGCAAGCAAAATCAGTAAGCACACCAAACATATGATAGCAACCAATCAAAGACCCTATAACTCAATTATTTGGATACATGTAATGAGATCAGATTCACTGGTTATTTGCACTTGTGGTCGTCTTTACTTCTCTGCAGAGCCATCGCCAATGAGTTTCACCTTACCACGCACAAGGTTAGTCCATGATCATCTAAAGTCATTATCCTACCAGAGACTAGGACCTCCTGATACTCTCACCACTTGAACTAGTCTACTCTACATGAGTTTGATTGATTCATTAGAGTGTCAAGATGCAACCTTGCTTGAATCCTTATCTAATTACATATACTACAATAACACCACCATAAAGTCTCTCCAAGAGACTCATGGAATTAAGTCAAGCTCATACAATACACATGTTATCTCAAAACATAATCATCTCATGCCCAACATATGAAATCCAGTTCCAAATATCACACCATACATGCACGATATCATTTATCATACCTTTAAGTAGTAAAACAGCCAATCATAGCAGAGAGCAAGTAATAAAACACATCCTTGTACCAGTCTCGCTCAAGCTAGAAGCATTCACTTAACAATAGAGGTTCTCTCGCTTAAGTTAGGCATTCTCGCCTGAGTGAGAGCTCGAACAGTGGAACTATGAGTTTTCTGCAAGTTATTGCTTAAGCGGGACCTTCTCGCCTGAGCGAGATTTCTCTTTGTTCAAAATTGAAGCTCCTCGCCCGAGTGACAACTCGAGTAGAGACAAAGGTGAGTTTCTACTATTCTCGCTTAGGTGAGAGTTGTTCGTTTGGGTGAGAATAACAGGTTTCTCACCTGCTCACGCATGCAACATTAGACATCCAAAACCAAACAACATTTTAACCATTTCCTAGCAACCACAATAGCAAGCAGGCATTATAAGCATGATTTAGAACCCAAAAACAGATAGATACTTCAAAAACGTGGAGGGAGCGTTCGACTAATTCAAAGGGGGATTTCGCAACTACCCTAGCTGAGGTTCTGCTAAAGAAAGAGGAGAAGGATGGCGAACTACTTTGAAATAAGGAAACAGAATAGGGAGTAAGTGAGCGGCTTTTTTGTATTTCAGGGTCGATTTTAAGTCAAATTTGTAAAAATAGGTTCATTCAATTTTTTTTTTTGTAAAACAGGGTCAAGTCGTCAGTGTGGAGGACGACATTAAAGGTAAAGTCATCCTCCAGCCAACCGGTTTTCTTTTTTTTTAAAAAAAAAATGAAATCATACTTGGAGTGACCGGTTTCTATTAATGTGAAAAGTGAAGTCGTCCACGACTTCACTTTTCAATTTTTTTTTTTAATTTTTTTCATTAAAGTTGTACACATTCGTTTACATGGGGAACACCAGAATAATGTCCTTGCTTGGATACTAGCCTCCCAGTGCTGCAACCGTGCTCATACACTTCGGCAAGCCCAAAATCTCCAAGCTTTGCATTAAAATCGGCGTCAAGCATTATGTTGCAACTCTTCACATCCCTGAAGGTAAGTCATGAAGGTAAGTCACAGCAACTGCAACCCCGATAAGGATATTCTCCTTTGCCTCCGTGAAAAAACAATGGAAAGAATTGATGTTACTGTACAGGACTTTCTTCAGACTCGCAAAAACTTATTGTGATTAAAAAAGAAAAATTGAAAAGTGAAGTCGTTATATGCAAGGACGACTTCACTTTTTACATGAATACAAACCGGTCTACCGTAGTACGACTTCACTTTTTGAAAAAAAAAAAAAGGAAACCGGCTCGATGGAGGACGACTTCACCTTTAATGTCGTCCTCTATCATGACGACTCGACCCTATTTTACAAAAAAAAAAATTCAACTGACCTATTTTTACAAATTTAAATTCAAATCGACCCTAAAATAAAAAAAGCCGTAAGTGAGCAGTTGGGAGGGTTCCTGGGAAGCAAGTGGCTGGCTATGGACCCTTACTCACTAAAGTTGGGTCCATTAACTTAAAATAAAAGTGGACCTAGAGTTTTTCAATATTTTTAACTGATATAGTATTTCTTAGTTAATGTTAATCAAAACTATTTTCAATTTATTTCAACTATTATTATTAAAGCCAACATTGATTGAAGTTATTTTTATGACAATGTTTGTTGGAGTTTTTTTTTCTTTTTTTTCTAACTTTTCACTCAACTGTGGCTAAAAAATTTGCGTAGTTAACATTTGCCAAAAATATTCTAGTTAATTTACTTGAAAGTTTACTCCACAAACTAACCATCTACAACATTGGCAATCGATGATAAAAAAAAATCGTTGTATACATCAACAAATATATAGCCAAGATACATGTGAATCGAAATTTTTTAGTTTAGATATGACAATGGTTCCATCCCCTTATATTACATCATTTCATATCGTAGAATCCAATGTAAATTTAACATTTTTATTATACAATCTAAAATATAAATATAAATTTTAGATTTTACGATCCAAATATATTATAAAATACATATTTTAAAATATCTAATTTTAAATATTAATTTTATATTCTTAATTATATAATTCAAAATATAAAGATATAATATTTTTCATTCTAGATAATATAATCCATAAGATCTACATATCACATGATCAAACCTTAAATTGTAAAATGAAAAATAACTAACTCACAAGGATATAACGAGAATTTGAAACATTATGACCGTACAGGAAGAAAACATGGAGGTGGAAGAAGCAATGACCTTGAATTTATGAAGAAACCAAATAAACCTAAGAAAAACATACGCTTTTTCTTTCAGCACCCCCACATGCTCGATAAAATGACTATTTTATCATCTTGATAAAATGACTATTTTACCATCTTCTTTCTTGTGTCTAGTAATATTATTGTTTTCTAAACCAAATAAACCTAAGTAATAATTGATTTAATTTTTTAATATTAATTACTTATTAACATTATATATATAGATATTAATTATTAATAAAATTTAATTTAATTAATCTAATTAAAATAATTATATTGAAACTATTAGTACACCGACAACGAAATATATTCATATTATTTATTCAATATTTTCCTTTTAGTTAAAAATAGTGTTTTGGATAATATTATATAACATTATAAGTGATAAATAATAGAAGGAGGTGTAAAATCTGTTTATTATTTGGAAAATGATAAGTTAGACAAATAAAATTTTAACAAAGTTTGACTCTGTTCGCTTTCGTTCTTTCAGTGTTGGAGTTCGAAGACATTGTAGACAAGTTTTCGTTCTTTCCGCATTTTGTTATTTTCAAAACCATGTTATGTGCTTTTTGGGTTTAGGGTTTTTTTTAACCCCTATTTTTGCACCCTGTTTTTAACCCTCATGTCATTTTGTAGTTTTAGGGATTTATTTTGTGTTTGAGTTTTGTCCAAATTTTGTTTTTGTAATTTGGAGAAAGTAATCATTTTTACGTAGATGATTATGTTGAGGAAGAAGTGTACTCATTTTTCTATGATATTGTGATTGTGATTGATTTTTTTGGGTAATTATGGTGGGTTTTTTTTTTATTAAAGTGTGATATTGAAGTATAAGTTGCAGTGAATTTTATGTACCAATAACTATGGTCTTTGGATTAACTTGTGAACAAAATCTTGTCAACAACTTTTCTGTTGTTAATACAAATTAATGATTGATGAAGGTTGATATTTTTATTTTCTCACACTACAACTAGAAACTTTTCTGTTGTCCCTTTGTATCTCAAAATTCTAATTTGACTTGAATATGAACATAAATTATTTTCTCATAATGTTTGATGTTTTAGGTATTTTTGAGATTGATGGGTAAAATTATGCTACATTTATAGTGCTACTGCTCAGAATGTTCAAAAGATGACCATTTGTTGCTTGCTAGCTGGTATAGGAATTGGTGTAGCATTGCAATTGTAGCACTTTACATATTTGAGATGATACCCTTATAAACGAGTTTATCCTGTGATCATATGCACATATTTTCTTTATGTAATTTTCTTTTCAGGTAGGAAAAGAAGAGATAGTTAAAGATCTCATTGTTCATTAAAATGAAAAATTGTAACTCTGGGCAAGATCAACTTGTACCTTTTTTTTCTACCTTGCCACACATTCTATATTGTGATTCATATGTGGGGGTTATGAGGTAACTACATTCATATATTCAAGATTCTTAATTTTATAAACAAAGAAAAAAAGGAAAAAGGGAAAGACATTTTAGTGCGTGGCCAAACATTTGATGGCTTATCTGTCTTAATGTATCCATCTGTATTTGCTCAAACACTTATTTGATAAAATTTGGTAATTAGTATTATAAAAACCACTAAAATTTTATGACATTTTTAGCTTTGTTTATTGTTTAGTTATTTTTACACCAATATTTAGCTTAATGTGAAAGTGGTTGGTTTCTGGAATTCAGGTCCTTGAGAGGATTATAATGGGAATAGAGAATTTTGGTTTCTATTGTAAAGGTTCGATTGAGTGTTCATACATTTGTCTTATGTGTGTATTTATTCTCGACAAGTGTCAAGTAAACGTTATATTGAAGTTTATGTTGGTGTTAACTAATAAACCACGATGAGTTTAAGCAACATTGACTATGAAGTTAGTAACGTGCATGATCTAAGATATGATTGTGGGAGGATGTTTGTAGATATGGTGGCAAAAGCATCCATGTATACACATGTGTAAGTACATTTGCACTTATGTTTGATGTGGGGGATATTTCATGTCCTAATAACTTGACCTATTGACACTACAGGAACAACTACAACAAATAAGGGAGCAATGCATTTTTGACTAGATTATGAATGAAGATAACAACTACAGAGATTTTGTACTCAAGAATTTCACTTTCAAGAGTCCAACCAATGATGTATGTAGTCCGAAGTGTCTCTCCAATTGTTGTTATATTTACTTTTGTAATGTAATTGTAGTAGAGGATGAAATTTGATATACGTTTTGCATTTGGATATTATTGTATATGAATCTTCTGGCAAAATATTTAGTTATGCAAAGTACTTCAATTGGATACAATCTTGTATATATTCATGTGTTAGTAAATTGACATTTGTGTTGTTGTCATTGGTAGAAGCTTTTTATACCTTATGCAGATATTGGACTTGTGCTTTGCCACTTAGTGAAAACATTTCATCCAGGTCAAATACAGTTTCAAATATATTGCACCTTAATATGGGTAACCTGGTTTGGCATATGTGCAAACATTGTTATAGCATTTGTCACTTAATTACATTGTGTTTAGTACATAGTTATTGCACATATTAGTGAATTTTTTTTCTTTTATTTTTTTAAGTGAACCAAAAACCCACGACCTACAACCTCTAACGAAATTCACATGGACTTCTCACCCACCCAAAATACAGAGTCAGATGTGTTGTAATGGATAATTTGTTTTACATGTTGTGCAAACACTCTTACAATGGTTGCCACTTAATTACACAGGGTTTGGTACATATTTATTTCATATATTTGTCAGTCTTTTTTGTCATTTTTTTTTTCAAGTGAACCTACAACCCACAACCTCTAATGAAATCTAGATAGAGTTTTCACCCACCCCAAATACAGAGTCATAGATAATTTGTTTTACCTATTGTGCAAAAACTCTTACAGCGTTTGCCACATAATTACCTTGTGTTTGGTAGATAGATATTGCATATATTTGTGGGTCTTTTTTATTCTTAAATTTTATTTGAAGAGAAAGAAGACCCCACAACCCACAACCTCTGACGAAATCCACATGGAGTTCTCATTCACCTCAAATAAATATAGAGTCAAATGTGTTGTAATGGATAATTTGTTTTACATGGTGTGCAAACACTCTTATGGTGTGTTTGGATGAGGTAATTTAAGAGGGTGATTCATTTATTTGGAGAATTTGAAATTCTTTGTTGTGAAATGCTTTGTTTGGATAGAGAAATTAAAAAGCATTTAAAATGCATACATTTTTTTGAAGTATTTCAATTAGCTAAATTAGAAGGAATTCAAAAAAGGTGGAATTTGAAATTCTTCTTACTTAACCTCACAATCTGGATTTAACCCCAAACGGACCTAGCAAACTTGACAACCATGACAGTCTAGGTTGGCAAGACACTCTAGACGGATTAGACCGACATGACAACACAAACAGGTCAAGCAGGCTCGACGACCCACACGGGTTTAGCGAGTCAGATGACCTAGAGGTGTCGGGTGGGCCTGACGACCCAAACGTGTCGGGCAGGCCCAACGACCCAACTGACCCGTTGACCCGACAAGCCTGACCGACCCGATGACCTAGGCTGGTCTGACCGACCCGACAACTTAGACGAGCTAGACCAGTCCGACGACCCGGGCAATACCGATTGGCCCGGTGACCTTGCTAGATCAGATCGGCCCAACGACACATACTTGTCGGGTGTGCCTAATGACACAAACATGCCCGACAACCCAAATGGGTCAACAGGCATGACAACCCAGATGGGTCGGACGGGCCTGATGATTTAGTGGGTCCAAGTCAGGTCAACGACCCAGACGGATTGGGTCGGGCTGGGTTGACGAACTTGAGGGTCATGACCTGTTTGTATGGGCCGTTAGGCTGATCATGTTTGTCTGGATCATCGAACCGATCCAACCTAGCCCATCTAAGTTTTACGACCTGGTTGAGTCGTCAGGTCGATCCGACCCATCTAGGTTGTCGAGCCTGTTTCCAAATTTATCATGAACTCAAAACATAATTAAGTCTAAAATAAATATTTTTAAAATGAAATTTTATCTCACAAGAAATTCAATTATTTTATCCAAACAAAAAATTGAAATGTAAGGTATTTTAATTTCTTTATCCAAACAAGTTATTTAGAAAATGAAGAGAAATTAATTGCAAGCAATTCAAATATTGCATTTCATTTTCTCAGAATTATTGAAATGCTTGATCTAAACTCAAGGTTAGAGTATTTTCCAATTAACTACATAGTGTTTGGTACATAGTTATTTCATATATTTGTCAATCTTTTTTCACCTTTATTTTTTCTTTAAAGTGAACCTACAACCCACAACCTCTGACGAAATCCAAATGGAGTCTTCACCCACCCCAAATACAGAGTCATGGATAATTTGTTTTACTTGCTGTACAAAAACGCTTAGAGGGTTTGCCACTTAATTACCTTACGTTTGATAGATAGGTATTGCATATATTTGTGAGTCTTTTTTGTTCTTAAATTTTATTTGAAGTGAACCAAGACCCCAACACCCACAACCTTTGACGAAATCGACATGGACTTCTGACCCACCCTAAATACATAGTCAGATGTGCTATAATGGATAATTTGTTTTACATGGTGTGCAAACTCTCTTATAGTATTTGCCACTGAATTACATAGTGTTTGGTACATAGTTATTTTATATATTTGTTAGTCTTTTTTGTCCTTTATTTTTTTTGAATGAACCTACAACCCACAACCCACAACCTCTGACGAAATCCAGATGGAGTCTTCACCCACCCCAAATACAGAGTCATGGATAATTTGTTTTACTTGCTATACAAAAATGCTTACAGGGTTTGCCATTTAATTATCTTACATTTGATAGATAGGTATTGCATATATTTGTGAGTCTTTTTTGTTCTTAAATTTTATTTGAAGTGAACTAAGACCCTAGAACCCACAACTTCTGATGAAATCCACATGAAGTTCTTACCCACTCTAAATACAAAGTCATGTCTGCTAAATGGATACTTTGTTTTACATGTTGTGCAAAAACTCTTAAAGCGTTTGCCACTTAATTACCTTGAGTTTGGTACATAGTTATTGCATAAATTTGTGAGTCTTTTGTCCTTCATTTTTTTTTTCAAGTGAACCAAAACCCACAACCCACAACCTCTAACAAAAACTACATTGAGTTCTCACCCATCCCAAATATAGAGACATAGATAATTTATTTTACCTACTATGCAAAAACCCTTAATTACCTTATATTTGGTACATACTATTGAAACAAAGTGTCTAAAACAATTCACTACATTATATCATACCACTACAACGTAGTGTCTAAAATAAAATATGGACAATATCAATAATTATAGGACAATCTATACCAATTAACATTCATCCTACATTAAGTTATTTTTGAAATATATATTGAATTCCATTGACAAACACAACCAACATCAAAAAAGGGTGCTTGACGATATCATATCCAGCCTATAAAAGTGGCCCAAAAAATTGTCAACATTTCCTCACCTATAAAAAACCAACGTAATGGAATTTGTTAGATGTTTTTGTAACTACAACTTCGACAATTTCAAAAGGCAAAACCTACTTATCAAGGAAACCCCAATACTTAACTTATCCCAATTGTTTGAGGTATGTCTAAATTTGATTGTACAGATGTCAACAGTGATACAAAACCACTACATTGAAGAGTAGAAACCTGCAAATGCCACCATAATTACTTAATACTTGCTCATATAAGACTATTTCCTCATTTCTTCAATTCTAAAATTGTCAATGAATCACAAACACAACATCCCCATATTGTGCACTAGAAAATATGTTGAAAAAAATTGTAGACAAAATGTATTCAATATTTGACTAACAAACACTTATTGATTAAGCAACAAACGCCAGTACATGATTTTGAACAAAAGGTATCCCAAATGAAGGTGTCCAATTGATTTGATACTGCATTTCACCAGGGACACATGTCCACCTTGCTTTTTCAAAGTCATATACCCTATTAATAATAACATCATCCAATGATACTAAGGTCAACGCTAACCACACAAAGGATTCCAAAGAAAAAGGGGATTAAAAAAAACCCTAAACACAACTCTAAATAAATCACTCTAAATAAAAATGGATGAAAGGACAAAAATTTAGCTTGAAGGTTAAAACAATCCACCGCTCCGACAACGAAACCTAACCAATAAACGAAAGTGCACCGTTGTCCACGTGACGCAAATGCCAACTTTGTACCAAAGAGAACAAAATCGAAAAAAATAACGAGAAGTGAACCAAGAACCAACTTTGTACAAAGAATAAATAGTTTTAAAAAAGTTTAATAGTCAGATAGTACCCACTTTCATTTAGATGTGTCAATTTGATATCCACTTTTAAAAGTGTGTCAATTGAGTCCCAATTTTTGAAAAGATGTCTCAATTAGGTCCTTCTCAGCAAAAAAATTATTAACATCTTTAACGGTATTGATATTTAAAATGACTTAGAAAATTAAGTATTTATATTTATATTAGAATTTAGTGGTAAAAGTCATGAATTAAGTTAACGACTTTAGTAATTTTTTGTTTGACAGAGATCTGATTCAGATACTTATTCAAAAGTTTGGACTAAATTGACACATTTTTAAAAACGCATACCAAACTAACACATTTGAACGAAAGTGGATAACATCCAACCACTTAAACCTTTAAAAAATAAAAGAAAGAGATAAACCTTAAGTATGGAACCAATGAAGAGACAAAATTTTATGCTGAACAAGTAATGAAGGAGAACCATGGAGACAATGAAGAAAGCTTGGGGACGCGCCAAGGAGTGAACCGCGAAAGCAAGAAAATGAATCTAAGGAGCGACACTTTCACGAGAGTTTCCTATACTTTTGAGGCCAACGTGAAAATTTCTATTAAAATAAATTAATGACACATGACTCTCATCTCATGTCAAACTTTTGTTTGTAAAAAATCGTTACCCATATTATTTTTCTCTGTATCTTCTTCGTTTTCCAAAGCCGATTTATTATTTTTCTTTGTATGTTCGTAATTGTTCATCAACACCAAACTGTTACCGAAATCACATCCACGCTTTCTTTTCGTAAGCTCTTTCTGCCTCTCAGCAATTTTTATGCTCCATCTTTCTAAAATGTTTTTTTTTTTAATTTATATGATTAAATATGTATTAATTGAATATATATTCTGCAATTGAAGCTTTCGAGGTTCAATTCATCTATGGTGGAAGTGGCGCACCTTCAAGAATTCATCAAGTTGAAGCCTTTTCAGTTCTGATTCGTCTGGTTCTCTTGATTGCTCGGTGCTGATTTAGTATTTTAGGGTTTCAAAATTTGAAGCCCCACCATTGAAGCATTGTATTATGTCTAGGTTCTCGCTTGCAATGATGTGCTTCTGGGTGGCTTTGCAATTTCTTATTATCCCTTTTATTGTTGTTTTTGTGGTCAAAGTTCAACAATTATCACAGAGTTGCTATAGTGTTCTTTCTTCTTTTTAAGATTTTTTTTCCTCTACCAGTTCTATCATCTTGTTTTTATTTAATTTTGTTGGGAAAAAAATTGAAAAATATCATCAATAACTGATAACTCTCACAGCTGCTCTCCTTATCGTTGAAACAAAATATATTATTATAATATAAGAAAAAAGAAAAAAAAAAACTATCCATTGTTTGTTCATGGGAATCCTTGATCAAGGAAGTCCGACACGACGTTGGAGCCGCGCTTCCCCGGTTCGGAGGTGTACTGGACATGAACATCGGTTGGAAGCGTGTACGATACAGTGTAGGAAGCTGTTATTTGGGCCGGACACAGTCTTCTTTTTGGACGTGCGGAAAAGACACGTTTGCATTGCTACGAAAAGGTGGAAGGCAGACACTTGCCGTAACAGAGTTGCCACAGTTGCAGAGTTACTGCTGCAGGCAAAATAGAGATTCCACATAGAAGAGAAGATAAAAAAGGGAAAGTTAAGTGAAAGAAAAAAAATCTAAAAACAAAAACCTAATCGTATTCTTATTAATTTAATAATTTAGTTATTTTATAATAAATTTGTTTTAATTTCACGGATCCCAAAATAATTTTTTCCGTTATTACATCCTCACTTTATCTGTATTTTCTTCCTTCTTAATATAATATATTTTATTTAAAAAAATTTAATTTGTTTCATTAGTATATAATATATTATATTATAATTAATTTTAATCCATGACATCTTTTATTTTTATATTTAAATAATTTAATTTGTTTCATTAGTATATAATATATTATATTATAATTAATTTTAATCCATGACATCTTTTATTTTTATATTTAAATAATTTAATTTCTACTACATTAATATGATTATATAATTAATATATTTTAATATATATATATATATATATAAATATATCGTATTTCAAATAAATATAAATAAATTATTTTATATAAAAAATAAAAATAAAGATAAATACATGAATAATCTTAACTAAAAATCTTAACAAATTATATAGAATTAAAACTAAAAATTTTAAAAAAATAATCTTCACATCTATTTGAATATCTTTATATCTCATCTTTTAAAAATAAAAATCATATACATGTCTTATAAATACATAAAGAGACTTACAAAATATACAAAGAAAAAAAAAATTGGGGTTAGAGCAAAAGAAAAAAACGTTGAGATTTAGTGAGCGAAACACATAGTCATTGTAAAAAAGTTTTTGGAGGAAGAAGGAAGAAGCTCGGATAGAAGAATAAAAAGAGATATAATTTGAGCAGAAGAAAGAAGTAAATACTGAGAACAAGAAGTGTGTAGAAAAAGGTAAGTACTCTTTACGTCTATTCTCCTTCTATTCCTTCTACTTATTAAATACATCCGTTAAATAATTTAACTTTTTAATACTTAATGTCATATTCTATGCATCCATCATATTTGTTATAACTTATACATGTTTTCATATTTGCGGTAATGGTTATATAAGTGTGTTGTATCATGTGAGGGTGCTACATTCCTTGTTCTTTTAACAATATAAAATAATTTAATAATTTAACATTACTTTAAAAATATATTCTATTATAAATAATTATATTTTATATTTATTATTAGATTATACATGATACTTTATTAGTCTTTAATTTCAGATTTCAATACATACATATACCTTACATAATTTTAATTTATTTTATAATTTAAATTATAAACATAAAATTATAAGTTTTATATTTTGAATTTAATTTTATAAATATATTATGTATAAAAATTATTTAAATTATATACTTTTGTTTTATTTTTAAATTATAAATATTAAGTAAATTATGTATTTTCAAATTATTTTATTATAGGAAATTAAGATGAGTAGATTTAATCAAGCTATTGAACAGAAGATGAAACAAAACCTCTTTGGAGATATTTTGCAAAGATAAGAAAAACTCTTGGTGGTGGAAACTATATGGTCAACTGTAGTTTGTGTGATTTTGAATTTAATGGATTTTACCCTTGAGTGAGAGCCCATCTCTTAAAAATTAAGGGAGAAGGGGTTAGAATTTGTCCAAAGGTGAATCCGTCAAAGCTTGTTGAGCTTAAAAGATTGGATAATGAAGCAACTTTGAAAATAGAAAATTCAAAGAAGAAAAAGGTCTCTCTACCACTTGTATATGAGGAAAGAGAGTAGGCAAACAGTGGTGGTGTTCACCAAAAACTCAAAGGTCTCTCTAGAAGCTTCTTTCAACATTCAAGCTAGAGATGTTATTGATTGTGAAATTGAAAGGATGTTTTATTCTGCATGATTAGCATTTCATTTCGCAAGAAGTCCTTATTATAGGAGTGCATTTTCTTAAGTTGCCAATACTTCTAACCTTAGTAGATATGTACCACCATCATATAATAAATCGAGAGGTCTACTACTTGAAAAAAAAGAGCTCATGTAGAAAATCTTCTACAATCTATAAAAAATTCATGAAAGCAAAAATGTGTGACAATTGTTAGCGATGGGTGGAGTGACCCTCAAAAACATTGGTCCACTCTCATTGATAGCCATAAAATTAATAAGAGGTCTTCTTTGAGGGTCGCTCCACCCATCGCTAACAATTGTCACACCCTTTTTCTTCCATGAATTTTTTTATAGGTTTCGGAAGATTTTCTACATGAGCTCTTTCTTTTTCAAGTAATGGACCTTTCAATTTATTATATGATGGTGGTACATATCCACTAAGGTTAGAAGTATTGGCAGCGTAAGAAAAGACACTCCTATAATAAGGACTTCTTACAAGATGAAATGCTAATCCTCTAATCCTGAAGAATAAAACATCTTTGCAATTTCACAATCAAGAGCATCTCTAGCTTTAATGTTGAAAGAAGCTTTTACAAGACCTTTGAGTTTTTGGTGAACACCACCATTGCTTTTGTATGCTTTCTTTCCTCAGATACAGGTGATAGAGAGACCTTTTTCTTCTTTGAATTTTCTATTTTCAAAGTTGCTTTATTATCCAATCTTTTAAGCTCAGCAAGTTTTGACGGATTCACCTTTGGACAAATTCCAACCCCTTCTCCCTTAATTTTTAAGAGATGAGCTTTCACTCGAGTGTAAGATCCATTAAATTCAAATCACACAAACTACAGTTGACCATATAGTCTTCACCACCAGGAATTTTTCTTATCTTTGCAAAATATCTCCAAAGAGGTTTTGTTTCTTCTTGTTCAATAGCTTGATTAGGTCCACTCATCTTAATTTCCTATAATAAAATAATTTGAAAATACAAAATTTACTTAATATTTATAATTTAAAAATAAAACAAAAGTATATAATTTAAATAATTTTTATACATAATTTATTTATAAAATTAAATTCAAAATATAAAACTAATAATATTATGTTTATAATTTAAATTATAAAATAAATTAAAATTATGTAATGCATATGTATGTATTGAAATCTGAAATTAAAGACTAATAAAGTTCATGTATAATCTAATAATAAATATAAAATATAATTATTTATAATAGAATATATTTTTAAAGTAATGTTAAATTATTAAATTATTTTATATTGTAAAAAGAACTAAGAACGTAATACTCTCACATGATATAACACACTTATATAACTCATTACCCGCAAATATAAAAACATGTATAAGTTATAGCAAATATGATGGATGCATAGAATATGACATTAAGTGTTAAAAAGTTAAATTATTAGCATTTAACGGATACATTTAATAAGTAGAAGAAAAAGAGGGTGTGGATAGCATTTAATAGATAGAAGGAAAAGAATTTAATAAATAGAAGGAGAAGAGACAGAAAGAGTACTTACCTTTTTCTACATACTTCTTGTTTTCAGTATTTTTTTTCTCAAAATATATCTCTTCTTATTTTTCTATCTGAGCTACTTCCTTCTCCTCCCAAGAGCTTTCTTGCAATGCCTATGTGTTTCGTTCACTAAATCTCAATATTTCTTTCTTTATCCTCTAACTGATTCTTTTTTTTCTATATTTTTTATATCTCTTTATATATTTATAAAACATGAATACGATTTTTATTATTAAAAAATAAGATATAAAGATATTCAAATAGATATATTTAAAGATTATTTTGTTAAAATTTTTAGTTTTAATTCTATATAATTTGTTAAGATTTTTAGTTAAGATTATTTATGTATTTATTTTTATTTTTTGTATAAAATAATTTATTTATATTTATTTGAAATACGGGATATATATATATATATATATATATATATATATTAATTATATAATTATATAAATTAATTTAATAGAAATTAAATTATTTAAATATAAAAAATAAAAGATGTCATAGATTAAAATTAATTATAATATAATATATTGTATACTAATAAAATAATTAAAATTTCTTTAAATAAAATATATTATATTAAGAAAGAAAAAATACAATTAAAGTGAAAATGTGATAATCGAAAAGAATTATTTTGGAATTCGTGAAATTAAAATAAATATATTGTATAAAATAATAAATTATTAAATTAATAAGAATATGATTAAGTTTTGTTTTCAGAATTTTTTTTTCTTTCACATAACTTTCTTTTTTTCTATTTTCTCTGCTCTGTGAATCTCTATTTTGCCTGCAATGGTAGCACTGCAACGGTGGCAACTTGCAACGGTAACTCTGCAACGGTAAGTGTCTGCGTTCCACTTTTTGTAGCATCGCAAACGTGTCTTTTTCGCGCGTCCATAGAGGAGGCCGTGTCCGGCCTAAATAACAGCGTCCGACACCGCGTCGTACGCGCTTTCGGCAGGTGTCCGTGTCCGGTGCGCCTCCGAAACGGGGAAGCGCGGCTCCAACGCCGTGTCGGAGCTTCCTATCAGTCGAGGAAAGGGGTTCAATGAACAACTGGTTCAAGAAGCAAATGCGAAGATTTTCACCTCTGGCTCTTATCGGTTGGGGGTATGGAGCTGTTCTTATCTTCCTGTTTTCACCTTTTACTTTTAATTTCAAAAATGGTACCCTGTTTTCACTTTGTTTCCTGTTTCTAAAAGTATGCATTGGAAATAGTGTAAATTAGTCTCCGTTTTTCTGTTTTCAGCATTGGAAAACAAATTTCTGATACCAAATACCCCCTTAGTTCCTTTGAAAATTAAACTTCTACAGATGTGAGTACATCTCCTTTCCCCCATATGTGATTTCTTCAGGCTTCATGAATCTTAAGTGTAAATTGTATCTTACCTCTAGTTTACCATTTAATAACAATTGATTTTTTGTGCAGGACTTAGATATATCACAGGAATCAATATTACAAAATGTTGACGAACAAACTGTTCGTAGTCTTAATGGTTGTAGAGTAACTGATCAGGTCCTGCGGTTGGTTCCAAATATTCAGGTGGAAAAAATAATATTTATGCTCGCGTAGATTTATGTTTGGCGGGTTTTCTGTGGCATATTATCATATTGCTTGTGAAATGCAGACCTTTCGGACAACATTGAGATGCATGAGGTTTTGGGCAAAGCGTCGTGGTGTTTATTCAAATGTATGAAATTACTGCACAGGATGGCTTGTTTGCTATTATGAGTTTGTTCACTATTTCTTGACGTGCTCTTCTGATTTTCCTAATTCGTTCTCTGGCTATTTCTTGGGCAGGTTGCTAGTTTTCTTGGTGGTATAAATCTGGCATTGTTTGTTGCTCGAATATGCCAGTTATATCCTAATTGCACTACCTAATATGTTAGTGTCTCGATTCTTTAGGGTATGTACTCAATGGCGATGGCCAAATCCAGTCATGCTTTGTGCTATTGAAGAAGGATCTCTTGGACTGTCAGTTTGGGATCCTAGAAGAAATCCCAAGGATAGATATCATCTAATGCCTATAATTACCCCTGCTTATCCTTGTATGAATTCTACGTACAATGTGACATCAAGTACATTGCGTGTTATGTCAGATGAGTTTGGGAGGGGAGGTGAAATGTGTGAGGTATGATTTCATGATTTTGAGAATGTTACTTAAAAAATTCTGGAAAAAACTCAATCGAGCAGTCTTGTTCATTGTATTCAAAATTGTGTTATGGCAAATTTTGTTCAAAATTGTGTTATGGCAAATTTTGTTCAAAATTGTTTCTCTTGTTTTTTCCCATTAACTGTGGGGAAACTTCATCATTGTCCCAAGATGGTTATATGGGACAGTTATACTGTCTTCAAGTTAGATTTCCCATGTTCAGATGATTTGGCAATGAGACAATTATATTGAAGCTATGCTAGATATCTAAGGTTAAATTAACTTGTTTTGTAAGTTTGCCTATACTTTTTAAATTATAGGAAATGGATGGGTTTATATTTCTATCAAAATAAAATACACCAGTATTAAAGTTATAGTGAAAGGAGTGGTTGTTGATCCATGTTAGATGAGATAAGGCTTGGAAGTTGGTTGGTTGGTTGGTTGAAGTTTTCATAAATGGAATGAGTGTCAATATTGCGGAAACAACAGTACCTTGTGGGAATTGATATGTGATGACTTTGGATTTTGTAATATATTGTATATCTTTTTTGTTGCAATGATAATTGGATCGCATCAGTTTTATGTTTCTGGTATTTGTAGGCTATGGAGGCTGGCAAGGCCGATTGGGATACCCTTTTTGAGCCATGTCCCTTTTTTGAATCTTACAAGAATTATCTACAGATAGATATAACAGGAGAGAATTCAGATGACCTTAGACAATGGAAAGGCTGGGTTGAATCTTGTCTCCGCCAATTAACATTGAACGTATGGCACTGTATAATTTATTAATTTTTGGTTAAGTTTCATTTTCTTCTACTCAAGGAGTTGCATAAAACTGTGTATTGTCTGTTTCCAATTCATGTATAACTAATTTGGCTGTTTAAATTTCTAGATTGAGAAGCACACTGATGGTATGCTTCAATGTCATCCACATCCTGGTGAATTCTCAGACAAGTCTAGACCTTTTCATCACAGTTACTTCATGGGTCTGCGGCGCAAGCAAGGAGTTGCAGTGAATGAAGGTGAACAGTTTGATATAAGGCTAACTGTTGAAGAATTCAAGCATTCTGTCAATGCTTACACACTATGGAAAACTGAAATGGATATCCGTGTGTCTCATGTGAAACGCCGGAACATACCTACGTACATATTCCCGGGTGGTGTCCGACCTTCCTGCCCGGCAAAAATAACTGCCGAGGATAAACAAAGCTCTTAACTAAAGGCTTTGGACCAAGGTCAAGTTGAAAAGCCTCAGGGTAAAGGAGTGGCAGTTGTAGCAGATGATCTGAAGAGGAGAAGGAAATCAGAGGATGCCATGGATAATAATTCAAAGAATTCCAAGTCCCCTGTATCTTTACCTGCCCCAGCAGGGAAGCTCATGAAGATGCGACTCGTATTAAATTGGATGAATCAGAAGTCAAAGGTATTGATGAACAAAAGAGCAAGAAACTTTGTCTTAGATCTCCTGGGGAGATTCCTTCAGGGGATACTGGAATCAATGGATTTGTAAATTGTGACAACCAACCAACTAGCCAATCCTATAGTTGCTGCTACTGATACATGTAGTTCTAAAGAAGTAGAAAATCCAGCCATTGAAAAGATTATGTCCGGGCCTTATGATGCACATCAATCCTTTCCAGAAGAACCTGAAGAGCTTGAGGATGACACTCAGTATAGAAATCAAGTCAAAGATACTGGTGCGAACATAAAAAACAACATAACTGAATCTCTAGTCCCAAAGCCTGCAATGGCAGAAGAGCCAGTTGTTTATATGGAAACTAGTTCAACTCGTTTATGCTCCTGTGAGGGCTTGGAGGAGCTTGAGGTTAGCCCTCCTTTTATTCCTCAAAATTCAGAAAAATTGGTTAGATTCTTCAATAAAATATGCAGCAATTGTAAATTGTAGATATCAGATTTCCTAGCTTGCTATTATTTCCTGTGTTGAAGTTGCTCAAAAGTCAGTCCAATCTGCATAGGAACATCACTTTGTTGGACTTGTTTTCATATTCCGCTTTATGTAGAACATATGCATGCATAATGTCAATCTAGAGAGAATCTGCTTGCAGTTTTTTCAATGTTATGTAGTACGAGTAACAACAGACAGCATGATATGTCAGTACACAAATGTTTGACGAGGTTGTCTGGAGTCCAAATACACAATTGATATATCGCGTGAATCTGATTGGTTCATTTCTGAATTTAGATGATAGTGTCAATTTGTCCTTTTCTCCCACATATATCCCAAAAATATGCAGTTGATACTTATTTTATATCTTGATTAATTCTGTTCAGTACAGTAGCATAGCATGTCTACGAAAATAGTTAAGTTATTTAACCATGCAATAGCATGCGGTTCTGACCATTCTTTTTTCTCTCTTCCTTTTGGCAAAAGCCTGCTGAGCTAACAGCACCATTGTTAACCGTGCCTCCTGCACCTGCACCGAAGAAGCCTCTAATCAGGTATGCAATATCCGCTATTAATATTGTACTTGTTCTTGTTTCCAAACTCCTACTTGTACTTAAGACTTGTTTTGGTTGAGTGTTTAATTTGTTCTGCTTGACTCATTATTTTCAGGTTGAACTTCACCTCCTTAGGAAAAGCTGCTGACAAGAGTTCTTAGACACTTCAACTTAATCTGCAGTTATCTGATTTATGTAAAATTGACATTTCTGGTTCCTCGTTTATTTACGTAATTCTTATGTTGCAGTAAGTAAACCTGAGCTAGAAAAGCCATCAATTTTCTTTGATATGTACACGAGAGTATGTTGCACCGGGAAAATAAATGCAGATTTTGATGAGTCTATATTATTATCTTCAATGTTTCTTGGATGAGGAAACCTTAGTGTCAGATCCACTTGAAATACTTCTACAGTACAGCATATAACTGTATTAATCTTCATTTGGCAAATCAGTTAGGTTTACATTATTCTGCAAGAAATAATGTTAACATAGAAGATCTTGCACATTAACTACTACATTATTAACAATTTGACTATAATTTTATGAATTTTGTTATTTTTTATAGCTTAAGTACACTTTTTTTTTTATGTGTAGTTTACTTTATCCTTAGTTTCAGATCTTACCACGGTTATCGAATTGGAATTTGAAGTGTGAATCGTTTTCCATTTATTTTGAATTATGAATTGAGTAAGATTTATAATAAATAAAATATGATAGTTTTAAGTAAAAATAAGTGACATAAAAATAATTGGAAAGTTCTTCATTATTTTTCAAATTATAAGAAAAGTTCTTAATTATTGTTCAAATTGTTAGGAAAATTATTCATTACTTTTAAACCCATTTTAAACTTATATTTTACATTTAGCAAACATGAAGCATAAATTTAATAATTTCTTTTCAATAATGTAATTATGGTTAATTTAAAAATAATGAAAGAAATATATAATGTAAATTTTAATTTTAATAAAAAAATTAGTATAACATTTCCATAAAGATTAATGAAAATTAAGACTGAATTAAATATAAATAACGAAAATTTGAACTAAATTGAATAAAATTAATGAAAATTAAGATTGAATTGAATATAAATTACGAGACACTGCACGTGACAATAATACTCATTTGACACGTGACAATAATACAGATTTGACATGGATGCTGACTTGACATGTAGACACTTTTTGAACATTTCCAAAAAAATAAGACCAAATGAACAAAATTTACGAGATTTAGGACCAATTATATATTTAAGTCTCATTTTTTAAAATAAAAGTTAATCTTTATACTTAATTTTATTATATGTCTAAGTAAAAAATTATAATAAAGATAAAAAGTATACATATTTTTTAACAATAAATATTAAGAAGTAAATTATAATTATATAAATATTATATAACAATTAAATTAAATTAAGATCAAATAATTATTAAAAAAAGTAAAAATTATAAATAAATTAAGAAACTAATAACAAAAAAACAAATTTTTAAAGCACTAAATAAATTATTTTTTTTATAATTTAAAATAAAAAACACATATAAAAACAACGATTGGTATGAAGGTAAACATATATATAATAACACATCTCATCCACGTATACAAAGTGAAGCACGTGATGGTCATTTAATTGAAAATTCAAAAGCTCGTGATTGTGGTTCACGAAATCTCTTTCTCGCGACTAATTCAATTTGAAAACATTCCCTTTTTTCATCCCACTTAAAACATAATTTACTAAAAAGGTTTTTAGACAATTTTGTAGACTCCTTCAACATTGTTAACCATCCAAAACAGGTTCCTTGAATAAATAACTTCTCCTCTGTTATTAACTAGTTGTTAATAGATGCAACATATTTTGTTCCACAAAAATGCCTCAAATGTATCTGCAAAGAAAATTAAATAGTTACACTAATGGGACTTATTAAAATGTCATACACAAATCAACTGTATGATAACACTATCCATACCTTATTTTCAATGGAGCTATTACCTTATTCCATATCCATACTTAGTAGAAATATCAAGAAACAGTTACCAAGGGCTTAAAAACTAAAAATGACCACACAAAAAACCAATCATAAAAAACAAAAAACCACATCACCAAAACAGATAAAACACACAACACCACATGATCAAATAAAGTAATCAAACTCATAAAACAAACAGATAAAACACACAACACCACATGATCAAATAAAGTAATCAAACTCATAAAACAAGGACCAAAGTATTAAACACCAAACTATAACTGTTTATGTGACAAACGCAGTACAACTTTTAACATTCAAATAATATAAAGCTTCCAACTAATACAATTCATTCAATAACATTTATCCAACAAGTGTGTACATCCATGTACATTTAACATATTTGACCATTGCAAAAGTATATAAGGATAAGCCATCAAATCATACTTTCATCAAACACCACAACACAACAAACCATTTCAAAACAAATAGAGGATTCACAAATAAAATCGTAAAGAACACAGCTCAAAATAAACTTCACTCAATCAATTTTTGGCAATTACAACAATTTTCCAAAACACTCAAACGGAAATTCCCATAAGAGTTTTCATTTTTAAAATTAAACATGCTGCAATGGTTTCCAATCGAAACCCTAAACCCCAAAATGTGTTCAAATCGAAAAACCTAACCTGCAATTTCAATGCTTTCCACTTCCAACGAACAACGAAGGGTTTTCCGTCAATCACTGTGGGTTGGTTCTGTTGCGATTTGGTGAAGCATCGTGGGACGAAGGATATTGTACGATCAATGATTTCCGTGCAGGGGGATGAGACACCATGGGAGAAGGATTTCGTGCGGCTTTTATACAGGCGGGATGAAAGATTTTCGATCTGCAGCAACAAACTGGTCTTGGTAATGGTTTCGTGCAAGCGTAGGAGCGGCTTCTCATTTCGTGAACCACCGTCACGTGCACCACACCGTTTCAAATGGTTTCTTTCACATGTCTCTTACGTGGAATTTTTTTTACTTAAAAAATTAAAGAAGATGATAGTTTAACAAAAAAATTTGACAAATTTTTGACAAATTACTTTCTTAAGTAGAAAAAGTATTACAATTATTACTTTATTTTGATTAAATAAAAAATTAATCTATTTAATTCTATTTATAGAAACTTTGTCAAAAGTTTTGTTAAAAAAAGTTTGTAAAAAGATAATTTTTCAAAAATTAAATTCATAAAAGCCACATCACTTTTGTTAAAACTTTTTCAAAATCTCTTTGTCAAATAATCAATTTCCTTATCAAAATACTACACCCTGGATTCATTTATCATTCTTATTTAAAATTAAAAAAAAATCCAACCATGATCAAGAGTTTCTTTTATCATCATATAAAGATACAAAGATATGTTTCTCATTACTGATAAAATAAAAATAAACTATATGTCTTCTCATAATATCACTTATTTTCATTAAACTAACAATAAATGATAAACAAAAAAATCATTAAATTGTATCTTCATCGTATATTACACAAAAGAAAGAAACATTCTCAAATTCTACCCGGATTTCATGTATTTACCACTGTGATACCCTAGATAGACATTGAGGACATCGAAGATAATGGTCCTAATGAGTGTGTTAGACAAAACAATTAGAAAGAGAGAAGAGTAAGGGAAAAGTACTAGTATACAAAATGATCCCTGGATAATATAATATATTCAAATAAAATCACAACCTATATACCGAGGAGACTAAGAATTTCTGAACTTTCACTTGAATGTAAGAATCTGCACAATTCCCCATTCCAACCAAAACTTTCAGTCAATTTTCACCGATGAGTAGATTAGTTTTATGAACCAGAAGCATGAATAGAAACCAATTGTACCAGTCACCACGAAGAATCCATACGAAAGAAGCAGCATGTATCCAAAATACAACACTCCAGATACTGGTTTTGTGATCTCAAGCTTCGTGAAGAAGTAAAACGCAGTATAGAGGAAAAGGTAGAGTGCAGAGGAACCAGAAGTGAGATACGACCTCCACCACCAACGATAGTCCTCACTACACAGCTGGAAGTAGCAGAGAACGATTGTGATCTCAGCACAAGTAACAATGAGAATGATGAACACAATGAACAAGAAACCAAATATGTAATAAAACTGATGCAACCAGATTGACGTGAGAATGAAGAAAAGCTCAATGAAGACAGCACCAAATGGAAGCACGCCACCTATCAGAACAGAAAACATCGGATTCATGTACCAAGGTTGATCCGGAATCTGTCTAGCGATCTTGTTTGTCTTCACAGGATCTTCAGCCAACGGCATTTTGTAGCCTAAGTGGCCACCGAGAAACACGAGTGGAACTGAGATTCCAAACCATAAGAAAACAAGCGCAAACATTGTACCAAATGGGACAGCCCCAGAGGATTTCTGGCCCCAGATTAGAGCGTTTAACACGAAGAAAATGGAGAAAGCAATGGCAGGAAACATGAACGCTGATTTGAGAGCAATTTTCTTCCACTGTGGTCCCTTGAACATTTTGTAAAGACGAGCTGAAGAATAGCCACCACCCAGTCCCATAAGCACCCAGAGCAAGAGCATTGCAGTCATCAACCCCCCTCTGTTTGAGGGAGACAAGAATCCCAGTGCTGCAAAGATCATTGTCACAAGAATCATTCCCAAAAATTGAACACCTGTTCCGACGTATACACATAGCAGATCTGAATTCGGAGGAGGCCTGAAAACATCCCCATGAACAAGCTTCCACCCTGACTCTTCTTGAGCTTCTTCTTGAGTCTCTAATTGATTGTACTTTGAGATGTCTCTGTAAAGTGTCCTCAGCATTATCATAGCCACCATACCCGATAGGAAAAGTACAATCATCAAAGAATTAACGATTGAAAACCAGTGAATTTGATCATCGGCCATTAGTAGATAGGAATCCCAGCGAGATGCCCACTTCAAATTACTCTCCTGCAACACAAATGTTCACAGATTTCAAGAAATGAACATGGCATGCATGCAGCACCCTTTTTTCATTACCATGAACACTGCAACTAACCTGGAACTCAACATCATAGGTAAAAATAATCTCTTTTTTGTCTTCAACCTCTTGGGGAGGCTCAGAGCCTGAGACTAACCTTTTTGCATGAGGATCACATGTAGTTAAGCGCGTGCCATTTTCCCACTCACCTTCATATTCATGCTTTACACTGTATTCATAGGACTGATTTCAACTTACAATTTGAAAAGAAAAAACATATTTTGTTTCTTGTTTCAAATGGGTGGGTAAGAAACAATAAAAGTAACTTTTGTTTTCTCAAATCAAACGATGGATTAAACCAAGGAAAGAGATATAATAATATAATACAACCTGAAAGGCTTAACCTCAAAGCCTACAATCCTGGACATCTCTGTCAGTGGATCTCTGTGATACTTAACTATGAATGTTAAGTGGTTGTGGACAAAATGCTTTTCATCCTTGTTCTGTCAACATTTTTGTTTGAAATGTCACAATAAAACACAAACCATTGACAAAAACAAAGGTGATTAAAAACCAGCACTTACTCCAGCATACTGTCCTTTAAGACCAACGAGGAAGCCATGCAGATACACCAAGGAAGATTCACGATCAGGTCGTCTCAGTGGGACAACCAAAGGAAGATTGTCTAAAATCCTGCGACATTGAAAGTATATACACAAGAAAATACAATTTTTTGTCAGGTAAAAGGACTAAGCAAGATATATATATAGCGTTATTAGTGACTCACATGTTCACTCGATATTCATCATCTATCTTTTCCTTGAACTCGTTGGCTGATTTTTCATCGAGAACTAGCCGACAAACAACATTGCACATCTGGGGTTCTCTCATTTTGAACTTGAAGAATCAAAAAACTACTGTTTCAGTATTTTGTAACTGTACATTCTAAATGTGAGTGAGAAGGAAGAATGATGCAAAACTTAAACCAACCACGTAAGGAGAGTTTTCTATGCGGTCACCCCTAAGAACTTCCCCAAGATTCTCTGCACTGTCAACAATGTTATCTGGATGACAATAAGGCAGTGAATAGTAGGAGTAAGGAAGCTGTGTTTTTGTTGAAGATAGTTTGTTCACTTTCACCCTCAACATATCCCCCTGTCACCAATGAACAACATAAGATGTTTTTACCAATGAACAACATAAGACGTTTTATGCAAAACTATATATATATTCTTTCTGTTCAATCAACATTAATTAAATCATCATGTGAATAAGCTGTGAAATGACATTTATGTGTAAAACCAAAGCATCCACCAGGTATGAAAAAAAAGTGCGTGCCTAAATTCCTATATTTCCCTCCCCAGAATGGCCTTAAATAATGTTCATGCACAAGCAATGTCATCACGTGAACTGCAAATTTTAGATTCTTCAGTATTTGGGTAAACGAAATTAGAGAAAAGAAAGTGTAAATGATAACGAGTAAAAATGAATGCCATAGGAACACGTTTCACTTCTGGTTGGAAAGAATTTCATACCCAGATACCATAATGCTCGGATCTCACAAACCAACGTTGAATGTTCCAACAAGCAAAAGTAAATATCATCGTTGGCCAACTTTTAAAACTGAATAAGGATCTTAATTAACAAAGCCTTGGGAAAGAATGAATATACCAGAATAAAAAAAATCTTAGGATGGTGGTTTGACCAGAAATTCAGAAGAAAATGAAACTGAAAATTCAACAAAGAAAGAAGCAGTTTTTTTGAATGAAAAAAGGTACCTTGTGGAAATCCTCGGGTGCAACACCAGGAAGGTAAAAACAAGTTCCGAAATGGACATGAAGAAGTAACAGAAAAGACACAGAGATCCATTGACCCAGATTGCGTGCGAGAAGCTCTCTCGCCATGGTTCCGAACAACGTATTTCCTCTCTCTTTCTCTCTCTCTCTCTCTCTCTCTCTCTCTCTCTCTCTCTATCTCTCCTGGTCTTCTTCCTCTTGTTTCTCCCACTTTCAAGTTTTCTTGCTATGTTTGTTACAAAACGATGTTTTAGTTGTTGGACTAAAAATTATGTGGCCGTTGGTACGTTTTTCTATCATAACGTAATAACTATTCTCGTATCTAAAGCCAAAGAAAATTAACATACATTTTTCTTCTTCAGGGTTTGCATTACAATTTTAGTTTTGGGTACGTGGGTGGTAATTTTGTCTTATTTAGAAAAAAAGAATTTGTTAAAATGTTCCACATGAAATTCGAAATAAAATGTGATGGTTTGTTTGGTTGAAACACTTTGTAATAAACTTCTATCCATTTAATCTTTGACTTGATAGAATATAAGTGGTTGTTGATTGTTCATACATGATTGAAAGTCATGTTTAATAATATATCTTAATTTCTAAACATATAAATAGGCACTTTGAGAAGGAGTGACTCACGATTTCAGATAAGAACTCACATTTTTATTTAATTAAAGTTATCAAAATGAGAATATAAGCTTTCCTTGTAAAGAGAGTATGGTGTGAAGGACTTTGAAAACCACATTGTTAGAGAAAAAGTTTAATACTATGATTTTGATTAAGTGATACTTAAATATAAACCTGTTCATACCATGTTTAAAAGATGACAATTTAGTTTAAAAACAATAATATAAGATGCAATTGTTCCTCCTAATGGACAATATAAAACTGTGTAGTCTTCTTTTATATTTTTATAGCATAATATATGCTTAAATAATAAATACGTAAAAGTGAGTTAACCTCACTCATACTATACGAGAAAATATAAATGCCTATTTTATGTTGCATGAAATGTATTACTTTTATTTTCCAAAGATATTTGATAGCAAATGGCAAGTTAAGTCAGAAGATCTCTTAGATAAAGAGTTAAAACTATTTTTTTTTCAAAAACTCCTTAATCATGCAATGATATCTCCGTTCTCCACTTTGGGCTTCAATCTTCATTAATGGTGATTTTTTTCCCTTTAGTTTGAGGAGGAAGATAGGTCATGAATTGGAGATAGATAGACAAAGAGGAAGCACGATTGGAGCATGGATAGAGGTAAATAACCTTGAAGAAGGGCATACATCTCTCTTTGGTTTCAATTTCTTCCTAGACTCTCCACCATGGAGAGCTAACCCTATTTGTGATATTAGATGTAATAAATTGAATCTTGTGTATTATGTGATGTTAATATATATGCTTTTTCATTTCAATGTTAGTATTTGATTTCTATACTTAATGTTTGTTGGAGCTTGATCATCCATGGCTTGATTATTGGTTGTTAAGGTATTGAAAAATGTCTTTTGAACTTAGAACTGAAATTGAATACCTAATGGAACTTGTATGTAGGTAGGGATGGCAACGGGGCGGGGCGGGCACGGGTTTCGCTATCCCATACCCATCCCCGTAAAAAAAATTCATCCCCATCCCCATACCCAAATCCAACGGGTATTAAACTTTTGACCCAACCCCATCCCCACCGGGTAACGGGTATAATCTCGTACCCATACCCATACCCATTTTCTTACTACTTCAATATTAATTTTAATTAATTTTATAAAATAATAAAATTTTTATGATAAAGGAAACATAATATTATCAAATATTCAATATTAGAATGATGATTGTTTCTTCCATATCAAATACTTTAAAATAAATTATAATTGTTTACATTTTATA
>Ga0214542_1003208_pt1 | contig 33635 bp, 22 predicted proteins | sample CNSS1metaG_FD_160096 | JGI IMG/M metagenome (GOLD analysis project Ga0214542, IMG submission 160096) | Root nodule microbial communities from cowpea collected in UCLA plant growth center, Los Angeles, California, USA - CNSS1 | ecosystem: Host-associated > Plants > Roots > Nodule | place: USA...
ACATTGATCTCTTCAGATTTCAGTTACCCCCAAGTCACTCCGCAACTTAATCCTTAGCCCTCACATGTTGGTATATTCACTCAATTCCAAAGAAAGAAATTTACTGACTATTACCCCGAATCCCCCAAAATTTTCCCCCGAAACCTTCCACAACGCATTTTTTTTAGCACGTCACCAGAACATCCTCGCCTCTGATGTGTCGCCTGGCGGCACCCTCTTGGGTGCCGCCAGGCGGTTCATACCAGGTTTTGTGATCTATCCCATTTTCCAGCACTCACAGTATTCGCAATCACCCCCAATTCAGTTTGCATTAAGTCTAACATGATTACACATCACCCAGTATTCAGATTTCATACCCTAATTCCTTTTCACTCCCATTTTTCCATCAATATGACTAATCACAACGATCATCCCCATTTTCCTATTCTAATCATTCATGAACCCTAAATCCCCACTTCAATTAAAATTCATGCGTAATCCACCAATTACTAATTTTCTGATAACAATCTATCATACCAATGACATTCGCATTACAAGAACCTCTCCCAAGCCTCTCACACCACGAAAATACCCAAAAATCAGAGGAAACTGAGCAACCCAGTTCGTGTCGCCTGGCGGGCTACCCTTAGCCGCCAGGCGGTGCATATCAAAACTCAGAAAACAAGCGCTCGTGGCATGAGCAGCTTGGCGATCCTTCAACCCCGCCAGGCGGTTTCTGGAAATTTCCAGAAATTCAACAAAATTCGACACAAACTCAGAATACACATTGCAACCATCCAATAAAGCACGAAAACATACGATTATTGTCAAAACACAAGTAAAAGCTCCCCTAACCTGGATTAAAACTTTCCCCGATATTCTTCTACTTCTTTCCTTGAACTCCAATTGATCTCCCTTGCCTTCTCTCACTTCAGCCCCCACTGATTCACCCACACCCTTAGTTCCTCACTGAATTTCGTACTCTGTGTCTACCTCACAATACCCTATGCAAAAAACTTTCTTTTCCCTCACAATTAGGCTCTCTAGTGGTGTTTTAATGGTGAGTAAAAACCTTAAACGAAAAACTGCATTAAGAGGGGAAAAATGACCATTCAAGCTCACTAATTGGCTTGCTTTCCAGCTTCCCCTAACTGATACTTCTGCTAGGCTTTTCCTTAACCTTTCAACTTCAAATGAAGACCAAAAATGACAAAAATGAAGTTTCCTTTGGGTCTCCCAAGGTTTGAACCCACATCCATGCACAAGCCAACTCAATGCCTAACCAATGCAACCAATTCATATTTCATACTAACCAATACAATTCAATAATCATAAAACCCACAACACGTTTTAATATACACAAAATAATACAAATTTAATAACACACAAAAAAATTAGCATAAATAGGACTCGAACCCAAGTCCTTTCACACAATAGAAGTACTTTCAACCACATAAGCTAGTACTTTTCCATGTCATACACTCCGCATTTATTACTTTAAAGGTTCCCCTTACCCACATTTATCCACTTAATTACTTAATTAATTATTTAATTTTTCCTGGGTCTTACAAACAATCTCATAACACCACTAAGGCAAACAAAATTGCGGAAAATTGCGGAAAATTCCTTGAAGCAGATGAAATTGATTCCTTTTGGGAATACTTACATTCACAAGGATGACATGCCTCCCTCGGACCATGAAGAAGAAGAGAATCCTCCCACTGCTCTTATCCCTCCTGTTGACACAAATATTGACTCATCTAGTGGAGTTGGTGGCTCACCCTCTTCTTTAGAGGATCACATTTTAAACCTAAACCAGAGACTTGAAGAATTCTTTCTCCTCTCCACTAACCGACATGAAAAAGTCACTAGCTTAATTAGAGGACTAGATTCTAGGATTTCTAATCTAGAACATAAGTTTGAAAAATATGATGAAGATGATGACATGAGTCAAGCATTTTAAATGTCTACATCATTGTTATTATTTTTATTGCTATTGTAAAGTGTTTACAATTGTTACTATTCCTTAATAAAAATCCATTTTAGTTACCATTATCTAATTGAGGGGGAACTTTTCTCTTAAAACTTTTTTGAAATCATCAAAACAGGGGGAGAAAAAGTTTAAAAGTTTAAACCAAACAATGCTACTAACAAATCTACTTGTAAGATTTTTGATTGTAGATACTTTAAACATATTGTTTTGATCATCATTAGAAAGGGGGAGATTGTTGGCAAAAGCAAATAAAAGTCTAATGCTGAAGCAAGATTTTGATGATGATAAGAGAAACCTAAAAGTCATTTGGAAGTCAATTTGAAGAACATGTATTTTTTTGTTTAAAGATATCTTGTAAATAATAATTAGATTAGTTAGAATCAACAAGAAAAGATAAAAAATCTAGTATTTCTCGAAAAATCAATGTGATAATCGATTATCACTTGGATAATCGATTATCCTGACTTGAGTCAATTTTTTCAGAAAAGCACCTGAATAATCGATTATCACTAGTGATAATCGATTATCCTGATCAGTTGAGCATGACTGTTCAGTTTTTGACCTAATTTTTGGAACCCCTATTTAAGGAACATCAGAGTTACTTCTAACTTACCTTTTTGAGAAGCTAGAGTGCTAGTGTTATTCCTACAAAGAGTGTTCTCTGAGTGTTCTGAAAAGAAGCTTTGAAAAACCTAGTGTGGGTAGAGCGATAACTTTTCTTGAGAGGTTTTCTAGAAGATTGAGTGTTGTTGCTGTTGCTAGCAAAGCTAAGGTCAAGGTTCTCTATGTGATTCAAAAACCAAGAGGAAGGGGTGAATTGGTTTTAAGCAATAAAATAATACTTTAAAATTTTTCCAAATTTTATCGATTAAATCAAATATTCATTTCTTTAAACACAATAGTAGATGAAATAAAGAGATAGAGAAGAAGATTGAAGACAAGTATTTATACTGGTTCGAATCAAAAGACCCTACGTCCAATTGTTAATCTCTCAAAAACGAGATTAACTAAATCACTAACAAATATCAGATTACAATCAGATAATAAAAGAGTAAGGAAAGAAAACACCTCTTTTTGTCCAAACGCTTAAACATTCCGCTGCGCGATACCAACTAGAGGGAGGGATGTTGTTGTAGTTGTGCCACCGCTGTTGTTGTCGTTGACATTGGTTGCCCCAAAATCGAGGCAAAAAGATCATTTTAGTTTTTTTTTTAATTTTTAATGTCTTTTAAGCCTCGGTTGCCTCCAAAATCGAGGAAGTAAAGGATGAATATCTGTTATGAACTGAGGTAGAAAGGTCAACCTTTTTTTACCTCTACTAGAAATGCCTCAGGTCTACAATTGAAGCAAAATTTTCAAAATACCACGGCCGAAACCCTTTCTTGCACTATATTGAATATCTATTATTAGTGAACATTGTCGAGCTTTAATGAGCATTAAAGTCTTTTTTTTTTGGGCGGAACTTGTACAAAAAATTATTTATAGGTTTGGAAATTAATTTGAAATCATAAAAGAATAAAAATGGTATAGAAAAAAAAATAAAAGAATAAATTGACTTGCTAAGGACATGTCAAAACAAAATGGGTAAAACAGTAAATTAATAATATCTAATGAATGAAAAATCAACATGAGACATTTCTCAGCAAAATAAACATGGGTAAGAATGTAAAATTCCTAGTATGTTATTTTCTTATATTATAATTGAAACTTAGGAGGATATGATCATTTTGTTATTGAGCTATTTAAAAGTAATCATCAATAAGCACATGGCAAATCAGGTCACAATGTCTATATCTAATGAATATATATTATTAGTGAATATTGTCGAGCTTTAATGAGCATTAATGTCTTTTTTTGGGCAGAACTTGTATTACTTGCAAATTCATTTATAGGTTTAGAAATTAATTATAAATCATACAAGAATAAAATTGGTATAGAAAAACACTACTAGAAAATGACAATTTAACCATTGATATTAGCCATTGAAATAATTTAGTCTCAACTTATGACTGAAACAACAATCGAATCAAAGTAGTTGCAAATAGCCACCGATTTAGCAACTAAATAAATGTACAGTAATATTTATAACGATAGCCATGAAATAACGACCGAAAATTTTTAGTATCTAAATATTATGTTTTAGCCATCGATTTAGCAACCAAAATAAATCTTATTTTGTAAAATATATTTAATATGGTAATTAGCCACTGAATATTTTGGTCGCTAAACATTATTTAATATGTAATATTTTATTCACCAATTTAGCCACTGATATAAATTTTACTTTTTGTAAAATATATTTTATATGGTAATTAGTCATTGACTATTTTCGGTTGCTAAACCATACACATAATTTTTTTCATAAAATTATTCAATTAGATTAATTTAACATGATAAAAGTTTTAAATTAATATTTAATATAGATTATAAAATAACTAAATTATTTATTTTCACAATTGTTTCCTCCCACCTCCACCACCACCATTACCACCTTCGCCGCCACCACCACCATCACCACCACCAACTTCACCACCACCGTCAACAACAACATCACTACCACCACAACCACCATTAGAAACACTACAACCACCAACATCACTACCATTAGAAACACTACCACCACCAACATCACCACCACCACCACCACCATTACCACCACCACCATCACCACCACCACCACCATAACCAACATCACCACCACCACAACCACCACCAACACCACTACTACCACCACAACCTTCACCACCGCCATAACCAACATCACTACCACAACGACCACCATTACCACCACATCCACCACCACTATAACCAACATCACCACCATAACCAACATTACACACCCCTACCACCATCACCATCATTGCAACTGTCATGACTACCACCACTCCCTTCATCACCACCACCACCACCACCACTACCACCATCACCATCATTGCCACCTCCACCTTCATCACCAAGATCACCACCACCACCACCACTTATTAGGAGGAATTGACAATGAGGTGAAAAAAATATTTTAAATCTATCATAAAAAAATATAATATGAATCGATTTATTTATGTTAACAAATTTAAGATGAATTTAATATATTTTATTTTTGTCCATCTAAGTCATTGTCCTATAAAATGATTTTGTGACCATTAAAACGTTTGTTCATAAACATGCATTTTTTTCAATTTCTCACTAAGAAATTTTTATTTTAAATTTAATTATTAGACTAATGACATTAAATAAAGTAGTGATTTTTTCGTTTAAAAATAAAAATTAATATCTAATTAGATTAAATTCATAAGAAGTAAATTTTATATTAATATATTGTAATTAATTAAGTTATTTAGTTTCACAATTTCAAATTCTCACTAAAAATTTTCAAATTTTTGTCTTACATTCTTGGCGGTTTCTTGTTTGCTCCGAAACTTTTGGATTTTATTGTTTACTCGAAGTCATTCTTCTCTTCCTCTATTTTGTTTCTATTCATCTTCCACTTATTCACGATACACGGATTACAACCATCAGATAAACCTCCATTTTCCAAAATCTTTCAACCGCACTACTCATAGAGGCTTCCTCTTCACCAATTTTCTTCGAGTTTGCACATGTTTATTCAGATTCTTTGGTTGTTCATTAACACAAAACAGAACCACAAATTACTTTTTCTGATTCTTCTTTTCCACTCACAAAACCTAGCATCTCATCACACCTCCTGTTCATCTTCAACCTAACCGCAACAAATTTCAGCGAGCTCCAATCACCAACAATGGCCACAAACATCAAAACCCTAGACTATTTTTTATACTGAGTAGCGAGCTTCAAGTCACCAGTGACGACGAGACAGCGACGCATCCCTTGTCTTCTCTTGAGCTCTTTGCAACCACCACCATAGGTGTCTTTAAACCCCCCGCAGCTTGTTGCGATTTCCGTTCTCGCTCAACGTCCACATTGTCGTTCATCGTCAAATTGAGTTTCTTCTTCAGCAAGAGCTTCCATATCTCCCACAACATCAGTTGTGATGGCCATAGCCTTTTCCTAGCCTTGGAACACTAGTCATCTCCACCTGAACCCTAGCCTCTGATTGGTACATTGGTATTGTTCGAACAAGTTCATCTGCATTTTCTTAATTAAAATGTTTGGATCAATGTAATGAAATTATGTGGATTGACTTGTTCTTGTTTCTTTTAATTGATAGCATTGTGTTTGTAAGTAAATTTTTTTGTTCATTTTCTGTGTTTGAGGCTACTCGATTTTGGGTTTCATTTTTTTATTAGAGCATGTGGATTAAAGAAGAGTGTATGATTATATGTTAGTCTAGTATTATTGTAGGAGAGGAAGTTTCAAATTTGTTCAAATAATCTAAATTGGGCGTGTTTATTTGTGCATGAAATCATATAATCTGTGTTTGTTTTGATGAGGAGTTTAATTCTATTGGGATTTGAATCAATTTGAGATTTGTTGCTGGATAATCTATATTGTATGTGTGAAACCGTGACTGCATTCATTTATATTCATTTATACCATTGCATATTTTCATAAATCTATAATGTGTGTATGAAATCATATTAATGGCCTACATAATAAGTCACACAATTATATTAAATTTCCAAATTTTCATTATTAAGCCATGTGTCGTCGTATAAGATGTACATCATATTAATGACGGTATAGTGTAGGCTTAGCCCACTCTAACTATTAATTTGGGTATAAGGGTTTGTCCGACACAAAAGGGAACATAAAAAGAAAATATTATTTTATTGAACAAAAGCTTAAACTTGTAATGTAGCAAACACAATGTATTATTTTATTCAGGAAAGCTACATTGCTTTCTCTTACTCCTCGCACTTTTCTGCCTCCCATTTTTTCGCATTCCACTCTTGTATGTCACTTTCAGCCATTTTCCTCTCCATCTCTCTACTCCCAGGTTCAACATTTCTTTTCTATGCAACCCGCTCTCTAGCTTTGAATCTTTTTTATGCAACACAGTCTTCAATCTAGGCTTCACGTTTCGCCGCAATAGGTCACGTGCTTCGAGCTTTGAAGACTGGTTCACTAGTTTATGCCACTGTAAGGTGTGACTTTGGGTCAACATTATGTCCCTTAAACCCTCGTTTTTTTTTTCTTTTGGGGTTATGATGATCAAACATGAATATAAATGTTCTTTTTCATGTTTTGAAATTATTGTTTGAGGGTATTGTGATTCCCCTTTTTGTTGAGGGTGTGTATGTTGTGTGTGACAATATACGAATGGGAAATTTGATGTTTTCTTACATTATTTGTCCGTGCCAAGGAAAAGTTTAGGAAGTAGTTTCAAAAAAGAGAAGAATTTTTCTTTTATCTGTGGTGAATGAATGAGTGGGTATTCACTATACCATGGAAAATGGAGAGGAGTTGGGTGGGCGAAAGAGAAAAGGTGTGAGACTTATTTAAGAACAATGGTATGCATTTATTTATACAAAATTCAGAGAATTCAATGTGCTTTCTGACGATTCCTTATTATATAATTTCATGTGTTCTTACATATTCCAAACCAAACCTTTTGCTATCTCCAACCAATCTAAAGACCTTTCTACAAAGAGATTGCAGTTCTACATCTATGCACAAGTGAAACATGAATAAAGCAAATCATTAATCATAATTATTTCACCACGTAACATTACCAATTCAAACACCATGGTTGGGGCAACATCATGATGATGTATAAGACATGCATTTTAGGTTAAAAATTCTTTGTCACTTTCTTTTTAGGTTAGAAAATGGGGGTAATGTTCTAAAAATTCTTACCATCATTTTATTAGTTTGAATAAAAAAAGGTAAAGAGATGATTGTAGTAATATATATGCACAGTATATATATTTGCTTTTGCTTTCACTTTCTGGAATTTTATTTTTTGTCTTTGTCATTTCAATATTACTTCCTAAGGTACAAATTTCTTGTTTATCACTACAAAATTCACCCCATCTCCTGCCATGACCAATTCACATGTCACTCTCACATTTCTTGTTCAAGCGTTGCACCCACAAGATTCTTTTCCTTCATTATCTTTTCATCATTGCCTTTTCCTTCTAATTTCAATCTTTTTTTCATCCCTTAACATGTTTCCCACACTCATAATCATTATGAGTTCATGCATGTACTCTAACCCATGGGACTTCCTGTGCTTCCACGACCCTCCTCGCTCGTGGTCCAACCTACAAGCCTATCCTGCTCGTAGTCCTGCTTCACAGACTCCCTCGCCCGTCATCCGAACTCCTCGCTCGGTCCTAGACCCGCATACTCGCCTTTCCTACTATGAACTCCCTCGCTCATAGCATTCTCAAGTTGAGCATGAGATGAACTCCCTCACTCACTCATCCCAACAAGAGTACCTCCGATGAACTAAACCGTTCACGTTCCGCATGCGGTCCTCCCATCACGAACTCCTAGCTCGCGACTCAAGCCAAGCACATCCCAGATCCTATGGACTAAGTCCTTCTAGCCCAAACATCACAAACACATGTATAAATTTCCCTTAACTTAGGAATCATCAATCAACCAATTGAATCAGTGCAAGGAAACATGAATCCTCACTGTTCTCGCTTAGGCTAAGAGCCTTCTCCCAAGATAGTGTATTTGTCTCGCTCAAGCTAGACCTCTTCGCTTGAGCGTGTGTGAAACAGTGGCTTACCACGATATCTCGCTTAGGTGGGACCTTCTTGCCCTAGAGAGACCCTCGTTCGCTCAAACATATAGCCTCTCGCTTGGACGAGGATTTGAACGCAAAACACAACATTCTCGCCTGAGCGAGAGAACATGTCCCTCAACACCAAACGGGTCGCCTAAGCGAGATGCTCGACCCAAAACCAGGAACGAGATTCTGTAACTTTTGCTTAGGCGAGAGGGACTCGCTTGGGCAAAACTTGTAGAGGTTCTCCCAGTTCACACCTGAAAATGACCAAAACCATGCCCCAAAATAGTGCAATCAAATACCATGTATTCCATATCAACAATCAACCCACATAAACGTGTTTTATATCCATTTGAGATACCAAAACTCAAGATTTTAATCAACCATAACCACTCCATACCAAAACCCTCATCCTAAACCTATAATGCATAACAAGGCTTTACACACACCCTCAAACCAACCAATTCTCAATTACGGCACATAAGATGCGAATTTCATAGAAAAGAGAAATAAATTGAGAAAAGCAATGACCCAGAATCATAACACTTATCAGTTAATTTAAACGCACAAGGACAACTTCCCCTAACTTGGAATCCTTGCACAAAACTTGTAGCCTTTGAGGGTTCTTCACCAATTCACCAGTCAGCCTATTCTTTCTCTCATGTCTTCTCCCAATTGCACCCACTTCTTTTCTCACTCTCTTAAAATTCGTGCTCTGGTTTCTATGCCACAAAACAGCCCCAATATAACCCTTTCTTTCCCTTCCTTAATCACTAAATATGGCCTTAATGAAAGGTAAATGGAGCAAAACGAAATTTTACCTTTTATACCTACTTAATGGTCACTTAATTAAGGTTTTATACTATTTTTTTCCAGCCCCTTAGCTACTCCTTATTCTAGGTTTACCTTTGCCCTTTCACATTCACTCCAAGCTAAATTTTGCAAAAATAAAATCTACTTCATGTCCATGAAGGTTTGAACCTGTGACCATACCAATGCCAATTCAATACACAACCATCCAACCAACTCATATTTAGTGATAATTATTATAATCCTAAGATTATACTATCACTTAACAGGCTCAAATATATTATCAAAATAATAATAACTCAAACAACACATAAATGTCATACATAAGACTCGAACCCAAGTCCTCTTACACAAACAAGTACCCTCTTCCACGTCATACCAATTAACATTTAAAGACATCAAAGTTCCCACCACCCACATTTGTTAATTAATTAATTATTTAATTAATTAATTTCCACTGGTTATACACCTTTCCTCTTTCGAACCCTTTCCATCTATCTAATTCAATCTTCCTCTTAATTCCTTCTACCTAATCAATGCCCTGTATGATAGGAAAACACTTGTATATAGTCCTTCTTATCCCTCCACTTTTCCTTTCCTTCTTTACTTTAAATTACACTTTCACTTTCTATTTCGCACTACACTTTCACTTTCTATTTCACACTATTCTTCCACTACTAGATAGTTTTGAGGCTGGTTTGATTAAACTGAATTTTAACTACAATTGAATTTTTTTTTATAATTTAGGATGTGGGTAAACACTCTAATATAACCTGCAACTGGAAATGTGGATAAGAATTATGAAGTGAGTTGTAAGTCACATTATTTCATGTTTGTTATAAGATAAGGCTCACCAAGAATCTTGTTCTCCCTTAAGTAATAAGAATTTTATCACCAAGGTATATATCGAGTTTCATACTTGATTATCTTTGTTGTTTTGAAAATTGGAATCATTAGAATAATATTTTCATTTTTATTCAAAAAGAAACCCAAAATTCTTATTTGGATATTTACTTTTTTATTATTCAAAATATTTCTCTAATTTTAGTTCTCTTATTCAAAATCCTTATGATTAATTTTGCAAGTACATGTGGATCCAATCCTTAAACTTATATTCATTTACTATTTGCAAGAAATTGGTACAATTGTCAAATAGTCACCAAAGGCATCAACATATATGAGGTATAACATTTCATGATTTCTCTCATAAAGCATATTACCATTTTTCACAATTTTTGTGAAACCAATTGATATATAATTGTTCTTTGTTATTAGTGTTGGCACTTATTGTTTCAACGTTATCTTTGCATCGGTTTTGCCACCATGTATGCGCTAGTTTTTTTTCTAACTTTTTTCAGTAACTTTATTACTCTCTTAGTCCTTGTTTACCAAATGTGTCTATGTGATTGCATGTGTCCATGATTGAATTATGTTCTTCAAATGTTGTTTGGGTATCATCATTTTTATTCGAAGGGTAGGTCAGAAGGTTCTAGGCTTTGTGATTGTAGTTGTAAAGTTTATTGTTATGAAGTCTTTTCTTATTGGTTGTGGCAGTAAGTAGTATAGGTCTTCACCTTTTTCCCCTCTAGGAAGGGTTTTTTTTACCAAGTCATAGTTTTTTAAGACATTGTATTTTATGAACTTGACATTGCAACCACTTCTTTAATTGAAAAACAAGAAAATAGAAAAAGAATAATATAAAAAAGAACATCTTTTACACAATGAAACATGAAACTACTTGTGTGGTTTTAGCTTTATAAGTGTGAAGTAATATAAAGATGATGAAAGAGGCACATGCATTGTCTATTCAAAGCAATGAATGGTTCATGCACCTCAAAATCCAAAGCTTCCCCTACAATAAGAAGACAAGCACAACAACTTAGAGCCAGGAAACACACACCCATCAAACCCCACCTCTACCCCCCACTCCTTTCATTTGAACCCAAATCCATGCATTTCTCTTAGATTCTCAAAATGATAAAATCTAATTATCTATTTTTGTCACTTCAAATACTCTTCTTACTATTACTCTTTTCTTCTTATTATTCATGATGGACAAAAAATATCAACCATTTCTGATTTTATTCAAATATGTGAATAATATAAAAAATTGTTTAAATAATATTGATATATATATATATATAAGAAAAAACATAAGGGAATATTTTGAAAAAAAAAGGTCATGTTATCATATATTTGAATGATATGATAAATATATCTTTATAACTACAAAAATAAAATAAATTAGAAATATAAGTAATAACATATGTAGAATATGTTAGTTTGAAATAGTATTTTAAGCCAAGAAGGGGAGTTGAATTGGTTGTTTAAAACTTTTTTGAAAGCATAAAATCTCCTTTAATTGAATCAAATAGATAGTGAAATTTGAATACAAAAACTGTAGATCAATACACTTTCAATCGGTCAAAAATTGCAGACCAGTAGACTAGAAGGAAATACTTAGAAAACAAATAATGGCTTGATTTATTTAATTTAATTAGGTTATTAAATTATGAAATATGAAATGATTATTATTTAAGGGAGGTAAGTTATTGTTTTATTTATTTTAACTATTAATATTATATTTAATCCGAAAATGTGTGTTTATAAACCAAAGGTGCGAATTATATAACGTGAAAGTGTGTGGCTTGGTGGTTAGAGCAACCTGTTAGTAGGGTAATAGTTTCGAATCCTTGCAGCGGCATTTGTCATTTAATAATGTTTTGTTTCTCTTTCTTCTTTAATGGTGGGGCCCACGGAAATTTCTTAAGTCCTCTCTCCTCTCTTTCTGTTTTTACGTTGCTGCAACTTTAGAATCAGTTTTTTTGTTTAAACATTGGTTGCTGCCAGATTTTTTTTAAGTGAATAAAAAGGCCAAATATTATTTTTTGAAAACATATGTATAAAAAGCTAAAGAAAACGGTGTAGAGTTTTTCTTTTAAAATCTACACACCTAGACAAGGGTTTTAGGAGACATGCTACATGGAAGAGAAGAGGGTGAGATGAGGAGTTCAAGAGGAAGACGCAAAAGGTTGGGATTAGGAAACGAAAGATGAAGGTTACTACTAGAGATAGAGGAAGTTAACTTTGTGTTCTATTTAGTTTGAAACTAGACTTGTTTTCAATTTCTTTGTTTTAGTTGATTGATGAATGAAGCTTTCGAGAGTATGCAAGGGTTCATAGACGTGATGGGTATTGCTTGTTACAATACATGACTGTTTCTTTTCCTTTTCCATGAGCATATTTATGTTTCTTTCTTTAAATGCAAGTTCTATTTCCTTTATATTTTGGTGCAGCGTTTTGGAAGGCATGTGGGGTAGTATGTATTCTTTACTTTTATGCTATGTTCATATCATGAAAAGATGGGTTTTAATCATTATACCAAAATTATCAATAGACAACACATTTTAGAAAGCACTTCTTTAATTAAGCGTTATAAATTAAACCATTAGATGAAAAGATAGCACTTTATAAAATAAACGCTATTAAAATATATACATATAGACAACGCTTCGATCAAAAAGACGCTATGTACATTTGATTTATATTTTTTAAAATATAAACAATTTTAAATAGATGAATAGAAAACGTTTTTAGAATTAAACGCTATTTACTGTGATAGCAATACAACGTTTAACTGAAAAAGGTGTTGTCTCTTATTTATTAAAAAATTTCCTAGAAAAATTTTCGTCAAGCCCTTCGTCATAACCCTTCACTCCAAGCCCTCTCCCCTCGCTCTCAACCACCTCAACTCTGAACAACAACAACATGCCAACGAGGATCATCAACTTCACCCCACCCCCTTCGTGTAAGTTCACTATTCTTTTCTTGTGACTGAATGTGGTCTCCATGAACAACAAATATCACAATTACATCTTCAATTCTTTCATTGTAAGTTACCACTCGATCAAAATGAAAAACCCTAGAAAGTGGATGTCAAACGAGAGCTTTTATTGCTGTCTTTGCCTGCCCTTGCCGGTTAGGCAATTGATCCCTTGTCGTAGTTGATGGAAACTACATACATTGCTCGACTCGGTTTGAACCTTTCCCTCCCAATTTCTATTCCACTACTTCTTCTTTTTTTTCATCCCCTTCTGTCTGATCTATGATTACTTTCTTAGGAACTGTCGAAATAGCTTCTGTGGGTCCATATCCATCTTTAACCTAATTTCTAAGCTTTTTAACATTTTTAACATTCCCGTTCTAAGCGTTGCCACTTCCTTTGTTTCCGAGTACATGGCATTCTTATTCATGTTGATTCTTTCTTACCTCTCCAACATTTTTATACGATTTTCTCATTGCATTCATGCATATCATTGTGTAATGCCTTGACTTTGCAGAACAAATCAAGGTGCTACAGAAACTATGACTGTAATTTAATCTTAAAAATTAATTTTAGATTTTGATACATTAAGTGTGCTTATTGTTTTACTTTCTTTCAAAATTTACAATATTTTTCATTATACTATTGTAAGTTTGTATTAATTTCTCTATGAAATTGCAGGCATTGGCAACTTTTCATCTTTCTTTTTATTCCCTTACTTATGTACTACTTTCCATTGGGGATAATTGGTTCTGTCATTTCCACTATTATCTCTCAGTAATTGCTTTTCAAAAGCATTCTTTTTTCCTTCTATTTCTTGAATGAGTTTATTCCCAATTACGATTGAGTTTTAATACTGCAGATATATTGGGACCATGTTAATGATTTGGTGTCTGAATGAACGAGCTGAGTTACTACCTCCAAGGATGGGAAACCTGCAATTTGAGAGTTATATTATACTAAATCTGATAAGGATTTGTCTCTTTAATTTAATTTAATTTACTTCCTTCAAATGCCTTACATCTTATTTTAACATTGATTGACTAAGTAGATTCATGTGGTTATGCACGATTTTTTTATAGGCTTATTTGATTACATATTCCTAATTAAATTCATTTCCTGGCAACACATGGCTACATGACTTGTTAAGCTATATTTCAATATGGTTTTCATTTATTTTTCTAATTAATAGAAAATCTAGTTATATTTTTAATTTTATTTTGTTTAATTTTTTATTGACTTTATTACGGGTATACAAGAAAGTTCTTATTTATTTTGTGCAGTGGGTATGCATGAATTTGAGTTTGTAATTTTGTGAGAATGTTACATTGAAAAACAATTTGGATCTAATTTTATCATGTGTTGAATTATGAATGCTTTAAATAAAAAGGTTGGAGTTCAAGAAATCAAAGTTATGGTTGAACCAACCAGTGGTTTTGTTGTTTTGGCTAAAAGTTTTGAGAATGGGGAACAATCTCTTGGTCTTTGTTTCAAGTGAGAATTCATTCATTTGAAATGTTATACTGACATTTTCCTTTTTGTGAACGTGTTTTCATTTTTCTCTTCAAACATTTTCCCTCGTTTCATTTTCTTCAAACAATTTTTCTTTATCAGTTATCAAATGTGCTCATTGCCAACTTTATTTATGTTTTAGTGGAACCCTAGAGATAAATTGCTCCGAGGAAATCAAAATTTAGGGAGTGATCGGGCCTTGCACTTCCTTGGAAAAGGTTGGATATTCTTTCGTTTGAAACTGTGTTGCTTTTTAACTCTGGAATTAGAGTTGGTAGTTGGTCAACCAAAGTAACAAAACTAACACTGAATAAAGGTCCTTAAATTGTTTATATTGTTATAGGCGAGGGAAACACAATAGCATGGAAGATGTGTGGCCTTGATAAGAGCACATGTTTGATTGTGATGTTTGATCTTTCATCAAGTGAGTGGACAAACACCCTCGGTGTTGTCAACCCGAAATTGTACCTACAATTTCTTACAAGGTTATGTGACATAGCTTCTACTAATTTGATCTCACATATGTACTATTTCGTATCTAATTTCACTTGTGCACTATGAATTAAATATTAATCCCATGTTCTTAATGCAGATAGTAGGACCCAAGTGGTGAATTAGTGCTTCGTGTGACGACAATGACTAGAAGATGGGTAGATAGTATTGTTAGCTCTAAGGTAGTTTTAGCCTCTTTTTTTATATCTCTAGGGTTCGTGGTTTGGGATTTATTTTTCTTTTTTGTAATTTATTTTATTTTTCATTTATTATATAAAATAAATTATAAAAAAATGCAACGAATAAAGAGCATTTGTTGATCAAAGTGTTGTCTATTGATGTGTAGATAGAGAGCACTTATTTGGAAAAATGTTGTCTAGTGATGGACAGATAGAGAGCGCTTGTTTCGAGAAACGTTGTTTAATGATGTGCATATAGAGAACATTTATTTGCAGAAGCGTTATCTATTGAATGTCATTAGATAGCGTTTTATTGTAAGCGCTATCTATTAATAGATATCGCTCCAATAGAAAGCGCCTAAAAAGCACTGTCTATGAACAAAAAAAGCGTTGTCTATAAACATTTTTGGCGTAATGAATAGACATGTTTTAGGTGCAGGATTTTCTTATTGGTTGGATGTAGTTTTGGTTTTGTTCATGTGTGCAGTCGGCATAAGGTTTTGTGGTTCAGTGGCTTGCTATTTCACGGGTTTACATGTTTTGTAGAAGGACATAATCTACTTGGGGTGTTGGGGTTTAGTTTGCTGTCACGTGAAGGGATGGGTATGTTTGCGCTCTCATTTTTTTGCTATGCATGAAGTCTCTGTTATTGCAAATGAAGAGGAAAGAGATTGGTTGTTCTTGCAAATTCATGCTGCAGGTATTTTTTTTGTTCCTTCTTATGCATGGGTTCTTTAATTATTTCTCTTTCTTCCTTTTCTACTATCTTCCATACGTAAATGCATAGTGGTTGTTTCTTTTCCGCATGCAATCTAAGAAGGGTTGTAGCCTTGTAATAGATGATGGGGCCGAGAATGTTGTTGCAACATATGTTTGAATGAGATCAACTTTTCTCTCTCCTTTTTGCTTAGTTTTTCACGTGAATGTGGGTGCAAAGACATTAGTCTTTCTCTTTCTTCTTTTTAGTTGTGATATCATGTAAAAAACGAAAATGATATTCGAACATAAAATTCGAACTCATTTCGAACTCATTTTTGATATGGGAGACGTGGCACCCTTTTTTTCTTTTATTTTTCCTTTTTTTAAATCAAACAGAACTCATGGTCACATGCGCGGAAGTTATGTGCTGTAAATTCATTTTGGCAAAACTAAAGCAAACATGGAGAGAGAAAGTAAGATAAAATGGAAAACTTGGTAGTGTTCGTGAGAGAGGGAGAGAGAAAGGCGATCGGAAGTGGATGCAGGGTGGAGTTAGCATGAGATAGAAAGTCGGAGTAGAGGCAGAGGAAGGCGTTGCCGGAGAACAGGTGTCTGACCAGAACTCATTGACGGCGTAGTTTTCAGGGTTAGTGCTATTTTCAGAAGACGACCACTAGGGCTTCCAAAAATCGAAGACTTCCGGCACACCACAACGAGCACGGTGGGTAGAAACCTTTTTCTGGCCTTAATGTATTTGCTAATCGTTGATTTTTTTAATAACCTCTTATATGGTAGAAACTGTGCGATTTGAATTCGATTTTACTTATCTGTAGGGTTTCCCAATCATGGAATCATGTATTGAGCTTTTGGTTCAGTAAAGTGAAATTTCCATTTGGGTGTATTGCTGATTTTGTTTTTATCAGTGTACAAAACAGGGCAGTTTGGGTGTTGAAATAATTGATTGAGGTGGTCAAATAATTGTTCATTTAATGTATATAATATTTGTGAAATTCGTAACATTCTGATTTTTTACAGATATGTATTTTCATTATTGCTGTAAAGCGAAGTGCATTGGTGCTTTGAACGAAAAGTTAACTGTGGCACAAAAGGGGTATATTGCAAGCACCCTGTTTTTGTGGTTTCCCATGTTAAAGCAATCATTGAAGATAAGTAGAAATGTTTTATCTCAGTTATGTATTAAATGGGTTGAAAGAAGGGGTGGTTTTGATGTTGATGGTGAAGTGGTGGACTTTAGTTTATTAGACGTTTGTTTAGGGTTAGGATTGAGGGTGGTCGGTGAAAGAATTGATTTAAATGAGGAAGTTGTGGAGAGTGAGACGTGGAATACTTTTGGGCGTCAAAGAGTTGATGTTAAGTTGATATTATGATTTTTTGATGAAATTTGATGATGATGTTGGTGATGTTGAATTATTTTGCAAGCTATATGTTGTGTTAGGAATATCAGAGTTCTTACTTGCAAGTAAAAAGGGTTGTGTTTTCCTCGTTATTTTTAAAGTTGTTGATGACATGGAAAATATTGGAAAATATAATTGGGGTACATTAGTGTATGAGTATTTGGTGTTTAGCTTGTGTAGTGCTTCGTTGGCATTGCAGAACGAACCAAGTGGATTTGAGTTTTATGTGGTTCGATGTGCCTATTTGTTTGAGGTAAATTGATTTATGTTTTCTAATGTTGTTTACATATGGTTTTTATTTTCCATAAATTGATTTTATTAATGATTTATGTTTTCAATTATGGTCATTTGATCATTTGGTTGTTTGCCAATCAACGTTCAAGTGTAAGATGAACTTGTTCCCACGATTGTTGTATTGGATGAATGTGAGTGTAGGTGACAAGGTCATGAAGACTGCGTTTGATTACGACATGGTTTGGACGTGTTTAAAATCTGTTTTATTGTTTTATATTAGTTATGTTTGAAATCTGTAAGTTTTTATTGAACTCAGACATGTGTTTTCTTGTATAGGCTATTGTTGATGTGGCGGTGTCAAAGGAAGAACTTGATCATGCTATTGTAAGAGAAGCATTTGAACATTTTGGTACTGAATACAAAACCCAAGATTTGAAGGACAAGGAAGAGGTAGAGCGTTTGCTAGAAGATCATGAAGCACAGATAGTTGATTTGGAACAATCTATGTCTGCATTGGATGAGTTGGTTGCAAATTGGAAGGGTCAACAGCCGAAGGATGAGGTCCGAGATGAAGTTGGTGATGATGTTTTCATTGATCCACATGCTCATGTAATGAGTGATGAAAAAGATGATGGTGCACAACAAAGCAATATGTATGACCGTATGAAGGCCCGACCTAGGATGTGGTTCAAGAGTGTTGCCACAAAAACACCATATTCTGTTTGTGGAAAGAAGAAGTTGAAATCACTACAAATTGGTTGAATTTGTTAATTTGAAAACACCATTGCTATTTTATTTTTAGCTATTTATGAATGTTTGTTATGGATAGATTTTACAGGACAAAGTCTGTCCATGATTCTGTTATGTGTTTTTGTGTTTGAAAATGTATGTTGCAGGTTTTTAGGTGTTTTGCATTTATTTTGCGCAGCAGTAATATTTTTTTGTTTTTTGTGGGTGGTAGAACCAAATTATTTAACACAACACCCCCACTTAATTTCCCTTCACTCCGCATTTTGCTGTGAGATAAAAAATATGTAATAGAAGTCCTCACTAAATCTACTGGGGAATTATATTTTGGAGGCCATTATGAACAATATGATGGTTATTAAACATGGTACTGTGAACCAAAATATATAACACCACTCCCCATTTGGATTACTTTTACTCCCCACTTTGTAACGTAATTGAAAGTTTAAAGAACATTTAATTTCCTTCCAAAATTAAAATGATATTAAAACTGTTATTCTAAATTTAAATTGGTCATAATTAAAAATATACTTTAATTGCTTACCAAAATTTAGAAATTTAAGGTGGTTATTAAATCTGGTACTGTGAACCAGAATATATAACACCACTCCCCATTTGGGATACTTTTACTCCCCACTTTGTAACGTAATTGAAAGTTTAAAAAACATTTTATTTCCTTCCAAAAATAAAATGTTATTAAAACTGGTATTCTAAATTTGAATTGGTCGTAATTAAAAATAAAATTTAATTGCTTAAAAAAATTCAGAAATTTAAGATGTTATTAAACCTGGTACTGTGAACCAGAATATTAACACCACTCCCCATTTGGGATACTTTTACTCCCCACTTTGTAACGTAATTGAAAGTTTAAAGAACATTTAATTTCCTTCCAAAATTAAAATGATATTAAAACTGTTATTCTAAATTTAAATTGGTCATAATTAAAAATAAACTTTAATTGCTTACCAAAATTTAGAAATTTAAGGTGGTTATTAAACGTGGTACTGTGAACCAGAATATATAACACCACTCCCCATTTGGGATACTTTTACTCCTCACTTTGTAACATAATTGAAAGTTTAAAAAACAATTTATTTCCTTCCAAAAATAAAATGTTATTAAAACTGTTATTCTAAATTTGGATTGGTCCTAATTAAAAATAAAATTTAATTGATTAACAAAATTTAGAAATTTCAGGTGGTTATTAAAACTGGTACTGTGAACCAGAATATATAGCAGCACTCCCCATTTTGGATACTTTTACTCATCACTTTGTAACATTATTGAAAGTTTAACGAACATTTTATTGCCTTCCAAAAATAAAATGTTATTAAAACTGTTATTCTAAATTTGTATTGGTCGTATTTAAAAATAAAATTTAATTGCTTAACAAAATTAAGAAATTTAAGGTGGTTATTAAAAGTGGTACTGTGAACCAGAATATATAGCAACATTCCCCATTTTGGATCCTTTTACTCACTACTTTGTAACGTAATTGAAAGTTTAAAGAACATTTTATTGCCTTCCAAAAATAAAATGTTATTAAAACTGATATTCTAAATTTGAATTGATTGTAATTAAAAATAAAATTTAATTGGTTAACAAAATTTAGAAATTTAAGGTGGTTATTAAACCTGGTACTGTGAACCAGAATATATAACAACATTCCCCATTTTGGATACTTTTACTCCCCACTTTGTAACGTTATTGAAAGTTTAAAGAACATTTTATTTCCTTCCAAAAATAAAATGTTATTAAAACTGGTATTCTAAATTTGAATTGGTCGTAATTAAAAATAAAATTTAATTGCTTAACAAAATTCAGAAATTTAAGATGGTTATTAAACCTAGTACTGCGAACCAGAATATATAACACCACTCCCCATTTGGAATACTTTTACTCCCCACTTTGTAACGTTGTTGAAAGTTTAAAGAACATTTTATTTCCTTCCAAAAATAAAATGTTATTAAAATTGTTATTCTAAATTTGAATTGGTCCTAATTAAAAATAAAATTTAATTGATTAACAAAATTTAGAAATTTAAGGTGGTTATTAAAACTGGTACTGTGAACCAGAATATATAGCAGCACTCCCCATTTTGGATACTTTTACTCCCCACTATGTAACGTTATTGAAAGTTTAAAGAACATTTTATTGCCTTCCAAAAATAAAATGTTATTAAAACTGTTATTCTAAATTTGAATTGGTCGTAATTAAAAATAAAATTTAATTGCGTAACAAAATTCAGAAATTTAAGATGGTTATTAAACGTGGTACTGTGAACCAGAATATATAACAACACTCCCCATTTGTGGTACTTTTACTCCCCATTGTCAAACACGACAACATGCCACTACAAAATCAAGACTACAGAACCACACCACAATGCAAACCAGAATTTACCAACGACTCTGTTAAACAATGTTGCACCAAACTCGAAAATAAATGAAACTTTTTCCCCCCAAAGATTAAACCTTTTCGAATGGTGAACAAAAAAACACGAACCTTACACTAAAACGGTGTTGCAGAACGGCTTCCGGTGGGTTGGTTGTCGTTGCCGTCGACTCGCTTCCACTGGATTCGATCCCCTCCACTATCGTCACTGTCGCAAGTGTGTCCTCTCACGGTGACTGCCTCCCGCCTCGCTTCTGTAACACCAAAACTTCTCTGTCTCGACTTCCTCCGACTATCTCAATCTCTCTCGGCCGTTCCACCGACTTCCTCACGTTGGCTTCACCTTTCCACACACTTGATCACGCTGTCTCCACCTTTTGCTCACGCTGTCGCCGCCTTTCCTCTGACTTTCTCACGCTGTTTCCGCCTCTCCTCCGACTTGCTCACGGTGTCTCCACTTCCTCCGACTTTCTGTCTCCCTATCTCACGAACACTCTACAAATTTTTCATTTTGTCTTACTTTCTCTCTCCACGTCTGCTTTAGTTTTGCCAAAAAGAATTTGCTGCACATAACTTCTGTGCACGTGACCATGGGTTCTATTTGATTTAAAAAAAGTAAAAATTAAGAAAAAAAAGGGTGCCACGTCACCCATGTAAAAAATGAGTTCAAATTTTATGTTCGAATATCATTTTCGTGTAAAAAAACTGGGATTTAACTTTGGTGGGCCACACACATAGACAAATGCTTGTTCAAGCACGTAGAGGTGCAATAGCTTTCTTTCTACTTTTCTGAAGATTAGCATGTTGGTTGGTGGATGGGTGGGGTCCACATGCAATAACAAATTTTCTTTCCTTGCTTGCATTATATTTTTTACGTAAATGTATAGGGTTTATATATTTCTTCTTTCATTCTTTAAACTTTTGGTTCTTTTTAAATTTTCATACTTTTGGTTTGGTTCTTTTTATTTTGATTCTATTAATTGTGTTATATTTCAATGTGTTGGTGACCATTGATGAGATGAGTGTGTGGTTTAGTTTTACTTTTGGACTCATATAGTATGATGATTATTTTATTGAACATGAGTTATATACGCATAGTTGCAATGCCAATGTTATGTCTTTTGCTTGGTTATATTTTAGTTGCATGGTTATGGAATTAAAATGTTGGCTTTGTATTATAGCTATTGTTGTTTATATTGATTTGGAAATTATTAATAGGGTTCATGGTATGAATGGATTAAGTTGATAAAGTTAATGGGTTGTGTTATCGAACATTATTTCCCATGCATGATGTGATGGTGTGAAATTTGTGGCAATCTGTAAACTCTGATGTGTTGCATGTTGAGAGTGTTTTGTCGTGCTTGAAAGTTCTTGCTGGAATTAAATGTTGTGCGAGGTTTTCCATACCTAAGAAACCAGTGAAGACTCTTTCGCTTGTGTGAAGCAGTGGAAAAGGGTCCTCTTCGCCTGTGTGAAGCAGTGGTAGAGGATTGGTTCGAGTGTTGTACCCTTTCGGCTGTGTGAAGCAGTGGAGAGGGGATAGATGTTTCACCTTATTTCGGCTCGTTGCGAGTATAGTGCCCGATGTGCGATGCATCAACGTCTTTACTCATAATTCCTTGAGGGATAAGGGAGACAGTCTGGCTGCATTAAGTGGGACACATCGAACCATCTGTTCTAGGAAACCAGATGTTGTTGGGGGTGAGAGGCCGCGAAAAACCAAAGATTGATTATGATCACTGTGTTTGAAGATTTTAGATGAATGTGATGCTATGTTTGGTTTAGTATGATTGTTTGGATTTGGGGTTTGTGTATTCAAACCAAGGATGGAATGTGATCATAATGTTTTCGAGTTACTTGAATGCGACATTGAGTATTATTGGACATGTTTTATTTATGAATTTCCTTTATAAATATCATTGTTTATGGTTAGCTTACCCCTATTTGTTTGCTTGTGTGTTTGTGCCTTTGTACATCTGTTGATCATTTCATAGACTCTTGCCCAACATTACAACAACAGGATGCTACTTCTTCTACACCCGTGGATACTCCTCATGCCTATGCAGCTCATTTTTTCAACAACAATAGGCCCCAACACCAGTAACAAAACCATCATTTGTCAACAAACAGATACAATCTAGGATGGAGGAATCACCCAGATGGGGAAACCAGGGAAACCAACAGCAGTAGAACCAAGGGTTTCAAAACATGCAGCCACCTCCTCAACAAAGAGTTGCACCTGCACCACAAGCTGCTCCTGTTCCACCTACTGCTACCCCAGCTCCCGCTGCTCCTTCATCTTCTACTTCATTGGAGGAGTTAGTCAGGATGATGACCATTCAAAATATGCAATTCCAGCAGGAGACCAGAGCTTCAATTCAGAGTCTGACAAATCAGATGGGGTATAACTCCAGACTTGGTCTCATGGAGGGTATGTTGCGGTCAAAGTGGATTGGCCCTTTTGTTGTCACTAATGTTTATCCTTATGGTGCAGTTGGAATCAAAAGCCAGTCCACCGATAAGAGCTTCAAAGTGAATGGGCATCGTCTGAAGCCATTCCTTAGCAACCCTGCCTTGGTGGATACTATTATGGAGGAAACTTCACTGCTTGACCCCACTTTTGTTTCACCATGACTCAGGGAGTTTTCTTTCTCCTTCTTTACTTTTATTCCACTTGTCCAGGTTTGTCTGTTGTTGTTTCCTTTTGTTTGTTTCCTTTTTGTTAATTTTTCTTAATTTGTGTTATGTTTTTGTTTTCTGTTTGGGACACTCACTTCACATTTAGAGGATGAGCTATTGGCTATTCTGTGGAGTGATATCCTTGCTTTCTCTTTACATGTCAAGTTGATTTTGGAATTGTTTTACCTTGTGTGAGAATTTGAGCCACTTTTTGTTCTTTGTTGTGTGATATATTCCTCTTGAATGCTTGCATAGTAGCCTTGGCTTGACTCTTTCTTATGCTTTTCTGATTCACATGCATGTTGGGATATGATTTAGGCAATTTTGTTCTATGAGTCTATAGCCAGATGATAACCCCTTTTTTTAGCCTGCGTACCCTTTTTCATTGATTTATAGGTCATTACAAGCCCTTAGCCTGAAAAACCATGATTATTCCTACCTTAGGAAATTTTGAAGCTTTGGAATTGTTTTGGGAATGGGTGCTCAATTAAGTGTGGTCGCACACAACAAGTGTGGTTGTGCGCGCTCTTGTTATTGGTTCTTGGAATTGCTCATTTGTATACCAAGGTGGGATTTCAAAATTGTTGTTTCTCTGCATGTTCTTTGTATGAAAAAAAAAGAAGAAAGAAAAACAAAAAGAAAAGAGAAGAAAAGAAATAAAAGGAGTTTGGATTTAAGCATTGTGTGAGAACCGAATTTGGAAGTGTTGGTGTTTAGGGTTACTTTCATGCTTGATTGAGACTTATTTCCCATTGTTCCTCTGTTTCCTTTGTTGCTTAGCTACTTATCCATATGTTCCACACCTTGTCCTCAACCCCATTACAACCTTGAAAAGCCCTTCTAATCTTGACCTGCATGTGGTTTTGTTCGGTTGTTTGTTCTAGAGGCTTGCCAAGTCTGTTTGATGTTTGTTTTTCAGGGGTGCTTTGAGAGTAAACAGTAGCCTAGAGATTTGAGTGATACAGTGCATATTTTGTGAGGTTATGTTGCTTTCAATACTCTCTTTGAGTTGAACTGAGTACTTGACATGTTTTGAATTGCTTGGATGATGTTCATGGATACCTTTAACTTTGAGTCCTTCTGTGTTGGATGTGTTTCCATTTGTCTGTGTTGAGTCTGTTTATCTTGTGTCTTTTTTGTCTCTCTTGTTATGTATGTGATGTCCTTGCTTTGCTTTACTCTTTAATTTTGCCCATGAGCTAAAAAGGGTGAGTGTGGTCGATTTTGATGAGTCATTATTTTCCTCCATTTCACTAGCCTTTGTGTACCCATTTGAAAGTTTTTCAATGCTTAATTGTTCATCTTTAGTGTGTTTTCATATGTTGGGCTTTATTGGGCCAATATTCCAAATTTGGACTAATTTCACATTATTTGGCCTAATTTTCGTTTTTAATTATTTTTAGGTACTTTGGTGAAGCAAATTTTAGAGCTTGGACATTAATATTTAGTTGAAGAGAGCTGCCACATCATTGCCACATCATTTCCACGTGGAAACATGTGAGGCTCAGTAGTGGCATTTTTGTGATTCTAAGTGGTAGAGTGACAATTTTGTAAATACTAGTGGCAAGGGTGATTAGACCACGCGAATTAGGTCATTTACCATGCAAATAACTGCACTCTCTTTTTCTCCACTCTTCTCCAACCTCCATTTTCATTCTCCAAGCTTAGGTGGGTGTCCATGGAGGTGTTTTTCTCGTTTTTGATGTTTTTGCACTAGTTTTTTCCATTTCTATGCACATTTGACAGCACCCAAATTGGGATTTATGTTTTGAATGTGTTTTCTAGCTTGGGCATCTCATTTCATGGAATGTATTGACTTGGAACAACACCCATAGATGGGGTTTTCTGCTTTTATACCATAACAACGTTTTTCATACAATTACAGCTCTAATATTTGTCTTTTGATATTGAAATCGCATTGAGAGAATTCATAAGTTAGGGTTTTTGATTTTTGATGTTTTGTTTCAAATTTGAAGTGCTTGATTGTTCCATTTTGATGTCTAGCTAAGATTTTTGCATTGATTCCTTGACGAAATTGAAATGAAACCATGAGATTGTTAATCGATTTTGGGTTTTATTTGAAATTGCATTGATTTCAGGTTGTGTTTTGATGATAAACACATTTTTGATGTATGCTTAATCTCAAATTCATGTGTGCACATTAAGGGGCTCGTATTCATGCTTAATGTTTATGGATTCTGTCACAGCTTGCTTCAATCAGTGGGTGTTAACTGCGTGAAATGTACTGTGCTTAATGACAATGAATCCATGGTAATTTTCGCTTAGTTGATTACTTAGGGTTCAGGAGAGCAAATTCGAATAGAACAATTAATTTGGTAATCTGTGATTGGTGGACTATCAATTGAATCAAGGACTCATTGCGTTTTCATATAACTGTTAAATTTCTCTGCCTTGCGAAATTGAAGCTTTGGACAAAAATATTGGTCGTTGGGAGATGACTTGGTTGACTTTCATATATTGCATTTAATCTGTTTTAATTTGGTGGCATACAACCTCTATCACTTATCAATATAAAAATGAAAACCATTTTATATATACATATAGCACAAACAATATTAACATTAAAGGCACACACTCAATAAGGAAATCATACGACAACCCTCTATCTAAAATTTCATCTTAGAACTTATCAAATCACAAAATAGTGTAGACATAATATTAATCATCATAATCTCAACCAATTGGACCCCATAACATGTGATTCATTCCACTAAGTCACCAATGTAAATCACATTATCAATAAGACATCCAAAAGTATTCACTATGGCCCACATGTTGATGGAGGCATGGTTCGGGATCGTCAAGGGATTAGAAAACAGATGATGGAATCATGCCTAGGATCTTCAATAAAATCTCAAATTAGCTTTAGATAGTGGAATAAGAACTCTGTAATTTTTGTAATGTTTTAGTTTGGGCTTTATCAGATCTTTAGTTGTATTGGGCTTTTTGGTGTTTTCGCCCATAGTATATAAGCCCTTATAAGACACATTTGTATTCAGATTTGAGTATTATGAAACAATGAGTTTTCTCTCAATTCTCGAGGTTCTCCTTAGAACCACCGATCCTTATCTTTGAATCTCTGATTCAAAGTGGCGAATTTTCTTCACTTATCTTGGAACCTCCTCTAAGTGGTGTGATTTCCCTCCGTTTCGAAAACCCCCAAATCGACGTCCTCCATTTTTTTTCCCATTCGTTCTAAGGTTCATACCCAAATTCGTTCGAGACCTAATTTTTCCCCACATCCGAGACGATGCTTCACCCCATGCACACAAAGGTCTATAGTTTCTTAAGCTTGCCAATCCAAATTTTCAATCATAGTGAACCTAGTGAAACCAAAATCAAAACAAACAGAAGAAACATCTCCTGAGAAATGCACTCACTCAAGGATGGAATAAGGCCATGTTCATCATCACAAATTAGAAAGCTAAAATCTCCAATTGAATCAAAATTGAGTTCAATTATAAAACATCAAAAGGTGAGACACTACAATTATATACCCAACTCATTTGGTACAGACTTAGTTTTCCTTATAAAAGTGCTGAGCCAATATATAACCACACACACAAAAGCTTCATGCCACAATCCCAAAATACAACTTAGAACCATTTCGTAGCAAAATCCCAAATTAACTAAAAATGCATTTGTTAAATCAAACACGTGGGCAATAATAGAATAGAGAAATTAGACTTCCCAATTGATATCTTCAATCTCAACCAAAAGCAACAGAGCACACTCAATATTACATTCATCCACAATTAACCTAATAATTAGAGCAAAGAATAGGAGTCGTAGATTACTCACTAATAAAAGTGGAAGGACCTTGTCCATGCCAGTAATGGCTTTGCTGGAAATGAGGAGATGCAAAGCAAATGTTCGTGTCGACTTCTGGTGTGCCTGATTGGTTGAGGCTTTGGGCCATGGAGGAATACGTAGTGCGGTGAATAAGGAGAAATGGCGTGCGACTGAAGCCAAAGCGAAAACCCTGTTCGACATTATCGTCGGAGTTCCCAGAGTCATCAAAGTTGTTAGGCAAAGAACACTTTGCTGGTCCCCAATCTGTGTGGCGAAGGAAATCGTGATCTCTGGCGACTTGGTAATCTCCACTTGCAACGATGAGTTATGCGATCTCCAGTGAGGAAATCAATAGGAAGAAGGGTATGGTGGTGTTGGAAAGGTGGATTACTAGAAATGTCTAAACATTGTTGGGTCACAATCGGAGTGCGAAGTAGTGATGAAATTTTGAGGAAACGAGAATGTGGTGATCTCTGGTAGCGAGGTGTTAACTTCAATTTACTGAACGGTTGGCATCAACGAAAACGTCAGAGGTTGGGGTTGACTGAGAGGATTTTTTAGGGTTTGTCTTCACATAAGAGTTTTGTGTCTTGTCTACGCACGTTGAGGGTTTGTCTCATTAAAATTCAATTTGATGTATAATAAAAAAATAGAATTAAAAGAGAGGTAAATAAAAAAGAGTATTATGGAGGGAAAGATGGTGCCACAGGAAAAGATGGTCGTGAATGAATAATGGAGTATAATGACATTTTCAAATGCCATATTTTGCATACAAAATGTGGTAGTTATAAAACAGTTGTACTACGAAGCAAATTATGGCAGTTTTTCATAACCGCCATATTTACTTTAATTTTTTGTAGTGCCACAAAGAAGGCCACCATGGACGTCGACGTCTTCCTCCATTCTCTTCCCCCCTCCGTTATTTTAACCTAAGATGACCTTAAGAAGATTGATGCCTGACGAGTTCATATTTATGTCATCAATTAATGTTTAATTCTGAGTATTTTATTGAATTTTTGTGCTTAAAAGAATGTCGTAATTGAGAATTCTGATAATTGAATTTATTGAACTTAAAAAGTGATTTTAGTTGCATAAAATATTTTTGGATATTCTAACATTTTTTTTATACAACTGAAGTTAAATGTGAATGCGAGAGACTAGAGCAAGGGTTTGACCGACATTTTTGAGAGACTATTGTCGAATTGTCACTTTATGGGATTAGTCAACCCACTATAAGGGTGGGTTTGCTTCCCACACTTGTTAGACGCATAAGCGTTAGTATTTTCCCATTTGCGAGGGTTTTCCTGGTACACTTTTTAATGTTTTTCTTAAAGTCAGGGGAAAACGAAAATGGCTAAGGAGTTATGACCGTGAAGCTTCATAATGCAATTGACTAAGAGTCCTTGGAGACTCTGTGGAAAGATCTCGAGAGTGCGAAGGAGGAGAAGGATGGGCTCGATAAAAAATACAAGAACTGAAGAAACCGATATCTTGAGTTGGAGAAGGAAGGAAATACAAACTTGAAGAGTTGAATACATAACTTGCTAGAATCACAAAGCAGAGCGATTCGCGTGTGGACAAAAATGAAGAAGGAGTAGGTTACTGTCTGATTTAATATTGGTGTTTACTGTTATGGATGAATGGCTTGTGATGAGGCTGCTCCGTCACGGTACTCGCTGGAAAACCTCCCTGATTGGTGTTCTACCGATTGAAGCTCACGGAACACCAACCATACGCAGCGGAAGACTCGATAAAGGTCGATTCTCTCTGGTTTTCACTGGAAACTCACGCACACGGTATTTAAAACCTGATAACGCTGTCGTTGACGCGATCAAATTAATACTACTTATCTATAATAACTTCAGTATTTTTAATAAATTAGTTCTTATAAAAACTATACAAAAGAGTTAGTCAAATAAAATAATAAAAATATAGGAGGATTAAGATAAACAAGAAAGAAATAGAAAAGATAAAAAGAGATAAAAACAATAGTAAAGAAAAGAGATTGATTCCATTGCTTTTTAAAAATAGATTCATCATCGGTTATCTAAATATTATTGCTCAATTAATTATTGTTGTAGATTTACAAATTAATCAATGTAAAGTCTCAATTAAAAGTGAGAACTTTTAGATTATCCACAATAAATTCAACCAAAGTACAGTCCCAATCAAATTTTACTATCCCTAATCATGTCTATTCTTTTATCTCTTCACCAAATAAAAAGCTTAATTAATCAAAGTAAAATCTCAATTAATTTTCGTTAGAGTAAATACCTTTAATCAAAGTAAAGTCTCAATTATTGGTAAAAACTCATTTAATCACATGAAAATTTCTAAATAAAATCAAAGTAAAGTCTCAATTAGATTTAAAAACCCTTGGATTCATATGATCAACATGCATATAGATTTAAAATCATTACTTTTTATGTGATTCAAAGATAAAAGACATAGATGAATGAAAATCTCAACAATAATAAAAAGAACAAAGAAATTATTTCATTCTAACCTCATAATCCATAATGAAATTACAATGGAATCAACCCAAGAAGTTTAGCACTCCATGAAACACAAAATAAAATAAAGATAGAATAAGAAAGGAGAGAGAAAGAAATTACGCCCCCCTAAGGGTTTCTAAATTCTGAAGTGTCGATCTTGTTTCTGTTTTCCCTTGGTCTTTTTATAGAGGACTTGGACTGTGTTTTTCTGTTGCTAAAATCTCTCAAATGTCTTTTAAAATAAAGATAAAGATAAATATTTAAAAATATTTGGAGAGATATAGACTATTTGACAAATATAGTTGGTTGATAATATCAATATCTAATATAATTAAATTAATTAATTAATTAAAGATATATGATAAATTATCACCAATTAATATTTGTATTAATTTTCCAAATCAACCCCTTTGCAATCTCCTTAAATTATCTTCTAAAGAATCCAATATCTTCAAGATATATTAGTTTGTTGTGGAACTAAAAAGATTCAAGAAATCCTAATCTAAAGGGAAAGGGTGAGCTAAGACAAACGATGGGAGTGTTCTCAACCAATCGTTTAATGAATTAGTTTTCTGCTATGTGGGCTACTTGTTATGAGCCTATTGTTACTTGTACCTAAAATTTAATTTGCAAAATATTCAAATTTCTCCTTGGCATGATATTCCATTGTGATCGAGTGACGATATCTTCAACTTTATTGTTGAGATTCCTAAATGATCTAGTGCAAATATGGAGGTTGCAACTGTCAAGGCTTTCACTCCCATAAAACAAGATACAAAAAAGGGAAAGCTTCGATATTAACCGTGAGATACAATTTTTTAGCTCATATTGTTCCTTTCTTATTCTAAATTACATTATTTGTCTTTAGCAAATCATTTTTAACATAAATCCATTCTCTACATATTTTATTGCTTTATTGTCGACATAAATGTGGTGTGGTATTTCTTCTTCAATGTTGTATATTTACTACCATAAGTCTACTACTTTTAAGGTTCAATACCCATTGTTGAACTTTGATAATTACCCTTCACACTTAAATGTCATCTTCATTTTAATTTGTTATCTTTAACAATTGAAGCATTTTGCATCTCTCATTCATCACATACTTGGTTTCCTTTCTTGTGTTTGGTTTATCTAGCTAGATTGATTTAGTTCCATATTTAGCCTATTCTGAAACATAACTTATTCATGTTCTCTAGCTGCAATATACATTGGAACTATGGCTTACTTCCACAAACATGGGAAGATCCATCTTTTGCAAAATCTGAAGTTGAAGGAGCATTAGGAGATAACGATCCAAGTATTCCATTAATAATGATTATAGACTCTCGTCTTTACCATAATGCTATATTAGGAGTACAACACAATATTCCGAAACCATTAGGCGAGGTTGTCAAGGTCAAACCTTTGGGTGCATCATCCATGATTGGTTCAATTTTTCTTATTGTTAGTGTTTAAAGTTAACATATACTCATTGACCTTATTTTTATTTGATTCCCTATTAATAAATTTTGACACTGGAGTAGGTTCTGGATGTATTATGAAACAAATTTTTAATTTTAAAAATATCAGCATTTGTGTGGGCTAAGCCAACGCTACATTAACCGTATTGCGTTAAATATTAAAATAATCGCAGTTTGTGTCACATCAAGTGTGGGCTTAAATGACAATTTTGTTTAAAATACTTTATTGTATTTGTATTTTGTATGGGTTTGGTTGACACAATAGAAATTGATTATTATATTTTTTATGCCTTCACGTCGATTAAGTTGACAATAATCGAGAAGCTAGTCTTCATCTCATTTGGTAGACGAAAAATTGGTTTGCATCGGAAGTATTTACGTGCTCCAAATCAGTGTTACTGTACCGATGTCATTATGCTCTTAGAGTCGATTTTGATGTTTTGGCGACCCATTTTAGCGGACATCAAATGGTAACATTCTTGTAGTGAACCCAGCTACAAATTAGTCGGAGAGGCCATATTAAAGTTAAATTAGTGGATTTTTAGCCTCGTCCAACAACTTCCTTCTTATGTAAAGCAAAATACATGATATAGTTAACTAGAGTAATTATAAAAGGATAATAATATTAGAAATATATAAAAATATTTAAAAAATAGTATATAATATTATGATCTGATAATAACAATACTACTGTAAAAACTATAAAGATATATTTATGACATCATATAATATTGAATTACTATGTTATGTATTTTAAGATTGAGATATAGGATCCCAAACAGCCACCTATTTCCCAACTTATCTTAATATCTTAAACTATAAACTCGACAACAAATTGCAGATACAAGTTGTTATGCAACACCACAATGTAAAAAAAAAACTACAACAAAAAAAATCAATCATCACGAGCATATACAATGGATGATATTACCAAACAAAAAACAAGCATCAGAAAAATATTATAAAATATTTCATTAGATTCATATCGAGCCAGTACAATTTAATCAACAACCAAAACTAGCAATCAAGCCCGGAATAACAAATTTTCTCTCAAAATCAAATAGCAATGACCCCTTTTTCCCTCATTAACCATAATGTAATATTCTTACAACTCAAGACCATTATATTGCATATAATTTTCATAAAACTATGATTCAAATTATCTCTTTTGGCATAGTATTTTGTTAAATTTAAATTTTACATTCAGTTTCGAGTCCAACTCTTTTGAAAGCTTTAATGACCGGATGGAGATAATGTCCTATAGTCCATGAAAGGATAGAAAAATCAACATTTAACAACCTAAATGAATAAAAGTTATTAACCATTCTATAATTTTCGAAAACAAAAACAACAAGCTGATACGAACAAACCCTTTTAACAATGTGTATTAATTGATTGTAAATGCATACAACCATGCAGTCTGTGGCATGCCTCATACGAGTATAAAGAATATTGCATCAACAACCCATTAAAGTTGCACCATATATAACAAGAATCTCAAACATTCACCACACTAATTTGACAGCACCAACCAATTCAAAGACTCATTCACTGAACAATCAAAATATAATAAAAGAAAAGATCAAAGATCAAACTTCAAAAAAAATAGAAAACAAAGTTAACTTCCCCTACCTAATAGTCTCTTTGCTACATGTTTCTTCATTCTCGCAATCTCCTCTTTCACTTTCCATGATTCTCGCGATTCTCCAACTCTCCTTTTCTCCCTCTCAAAACCCTAATATTTAAAACTAGATTTTATCTCTTATTATTCTTAGCCTTTTCTATTTATATTTAAAAAATAAAATATATTATTTGACCCTCTAGCCTTTCTATTAAAATATGGCAGCAAAGATTTTTCTAAAAAAAAAAAAAAAAAACAAGAAAACAGAGTTGACTAAAAAAACCAACAACCATCTATATATATATATATATTGTATCATGCACCTTAAGTGAATGGAAAAAGTGGAACTAAATTCCCTTCCATAAATCTCTGCGCCGTGAATGAGGAGAGAGAAATTTGATTGCAAGAGTTTGTGGGCCCCACAATTAAAAAAAAGAGAGAAGAAAATAAAAACATTAAAAATTGAAGTATGTCCATATCGTGCATCCGCCATAATTGAATGAAAAGTAGTTGAAACCACAAAATGAACCCGACTAAAATCGAACCCAAGTACATGCACGCACATATTCAACTCCAACCAAGAAGCCAATTACTTATCCATTTTGCAATATGCACCACTTAATTATATA
>Ga0214542_1003209_pt1 | contig 33630 bp, 20 predicted proteins | sample CNSS1metaG_FD_160096 | JGI IMG/M metagenome (GOLD analysis project Ga0214542, IMG submission 160096) | Root nodule microbial communities from cowpea collected in UCLA plant growth center, Los Angeles, California, USA - CNSS1 | ecosystem: Host-associated > Plants > Roots > Nodule | place: USA...
CTAGCTTCCCTTACCTGGGAATAAGCTAGCAAAAGACTCGACACGAGCTTGACCCTAAACAGCGGAACACAGTCCTCAAGAGGTGACTCCCAGAGCTGGAAACCATGACCAACAGCGAAAACATTAGCTACTAGAGTAACAGTGGGGAAAACAGACACTAACGGAAGGAGTACTTACGTAAGAAGGGGAAACGAGTTCGAACTGGCGTGCTCACGGTGGTCCCCAAACCCTAGCAGAGCTCTAGCGTGGAAGGGAAAGGTGACAGTTGCTGCGTTTCTGTGAGAGTGAGAGTGAGAGTGGAAATTAGGGCAGACCTAAGGATTTTATACGTTGGGTCGGCCTTAGGCCCACTTACAAGGGCAGCCCACTAAATTAGGGCAGAAAAGCTAAAAGATTTTTAATGGGCCTTACAGAGGATCAACATGATATTTTTAGATGAAAAAATGGACCAAACAGTAATTCAACCAACATGCACCCCTAAAATATTACCTAAAGATCTACCACTGTTCATAACACCCTTTTTATTATTGAATTTTCTGTTCAACTCATTTCTATTCCTAAATTGCTTAATTTTACTAATTGTTTTATGGTTTTCTCCCAAAATACTTGTCTTATTGTGAAGCCCAATACCTTCCAGACGATTGGAGCAGCGGTGAGGAAACATATCAAGGCCTATTTTATCTCTTAGATAATTCTCAAGACAATTGAGTATATATGACACAAATATTTTCTTACCACATTCTGCTCTTATTAATAATGCTAGTCCTTGTAACTTGTGACATATGAAATTGGTCATCCATCTAATAACATGCTTTTTTTTTTATCATAATGATATTTTTTGTCCTTCTATTATTGTTCGTGATGTTTGTGTTTTTGCCCAACAAAAACATCTGAAATATTCTTCAAGCACTAGTAAATCTCTTAAATTTTTTTAACTCATCCATGTTGATATTTGGGACCCGATTTTAGTCTCTTTCATTAATGGATACAAGTATTTCTTAACTTAACTATAGTTGATGACTACTGCATATTTACTTGGATTCTTTTTCTTAAAAATAGAATTGAAGTTAGACCTCTTCTTTCAAGATTTTATTACTTTAATAGAAAATTAGTTTTCTTGCAAGCTTAAGAAAATACTTTTAGATAATGGCAAAAAGTTTCTTCTTAGAAATAAAACTCAAGTCAAACCCTTTTTTTCAAGATTTATTACTCAAACAAAAAATCAGTTTTCTTGCAAACTTAAGAAAATATGTTCGGATAATGACAAATAGTTTCTTTTTAATGATTTCTATAATAGTAAGGGTATTTTCATGAAACTTTATGTGTCGCAACCCCTTAACAAAACGAAATTGTTGAGAGGAAGCATCAACATCTTCTCTTTTCAATGTGTGTCATGATCTTTTTTTTCAAGAAGAAACAACAAACATTTTCTGGTCCTATTCACTTAAACTGGTTGTTCATCTTCTTAATAGGTTACCCAGTCCTTTTCTTGATAATCAATCTCGTTATGAATTTGTCTATTCTATTAAACCCGATTTTTCTAATCTAAAAGTTTTTAGTTGTTTGGCTTATGCCAGCTCTACCAGTATTGGAAGAACTAAATTGGATTCCCGAAACTGAAAATGTGTTTTTCCTTGGTTATAAATCCAGAACAAAAGGATATATTTTGTATGATCTTCACTCCAAGCTTATTTTTGTGACTAAGAATGTTATCTTTCTTGAAAATATTTTTTCTTAAACATTTTCTTCGCCATCTGATAACTATATTGATTCAAATGATGATTCTCATTCCTATGATATTAACATGTATGATTTTCTAACTTTACCTGTTGAACATGTCATTGACCTTACTATAGACCCTGCTCCTAGTCTTGTTTTTGATAATGATGAAGTTATTGATCCTGATCTTAGAACTTCTCATACAGTGAAAACAAGACTAGGCTTTGATACTTAGATCAATATTATTGTAGTGTTGCTTTCACTTCATGCTCTACTTTTTCCACACCTTATCCAATGCATTTATTTGTTTCTCATGATAATTGTTCTCCAAACTATACTGCCTTTTGTCATAATATTTATGCCCAAAATGAACCTTTATCCTTCAAAGAAGTGTCTCAACATGACTCTTGGAAACACACTATGGGTATTGGATTAAATGCTTTTGACAAAAACCAGACTCGAACTTTAGTTTCTCCTTCTTTTGGCATCAAGCCAATTAGTTGTCGCTGGGTTTACAAACTCAAATGGCACTATTGATAGGTTTAAAGCACAGTTGGCGTCTAAGATTTTTACTTAAAGAGGCTTGATTATTTCGAAACCTTCTCTCTTGTTGTCAAACCTACTATTGTATGCATTTTTTTAGCCTTGGCTACTTCTAGTGATTGGTTTATTCATCAGTTGGATGGTTGGATGTTGACAATGCTTTCCTCCATGGAGATTTACACAAAGAGATCTATATGAAGCCTCCATCCGGTCTTTCTCTTCCCTAGCCAAATCTTGTTTGTGAGCTTAACAAGTCTCTATATGATTTAAAACAAGCCAGTCGTAATTGAAGAAAAAAATTAACTTCAGATTTACTTCTTTTGGCTACACACAAAGCTTTGCAACTCATATTGCTTAAAAAAAATCCAACCTATTGTCAACATCTAAGTTAATTATTCTATTTCCATATCTATTTTTCTAGAATATAAGAAAGTTTAAAATGTAAACTTTTAAGTCATTTTTAACATTTTATCCTACAACATTTAATAAATTAGAAAATATTCTGTTAGTCATAACTAATTGAGAGCTATACTCAACCCTTATATTAATACAAATATTTAACTTTTTTTTAGCGTTTTTTTATACTTTATGTAAAAATATTTTTTACTAATTAATCAAGTAATGAAATGTATAGAATACAATAAAATAAAGATGCGTCTTGTTGTTAAAAATAAAAAAAAAATCTAAAAATAAACGATGAATTAACAACTAATCAATTATCTACATTTACAAAATCAATAATTCGCACACCGAAAATAAAATAAAAGGGAAATAAAGTGTGGGAGAGGTCAGGCCCAGCCTATCAAAAGGCCCAATACTTTTAATTTAGAAGAAAATAGAGAAAATTAAAATAATCTCGTAAAAAAAAAATAAGAAGCAAAACCCTAAACCCTTTTTGCGCTGTTCTGTGTCCTCTTCCGATCTGATCTATCGTCAATGGCTTCCGCTTGCAGCAGAATCGCGCAACGAACGTTAATTTCGTCTGCAAAATCCGTCATTAAGTCCAATGTTCGCGCTTCTTCCAAACCAACTTTAACCTCCGTTCCTCTTCGACAGTCCTTGTTGACCAGGTTTCCCTTCCATCTACGACTTTCGTTCTGTTCCTAATCACAAAAACCTCTGAAATAATTCGTGTCTTTTTTGTGGTTGGTCTGTGGCAGGATCTCGCCGGAACTGAGATGCGCACAGTCGCTGTTGCCGCTGCACAGTGCGGTGGCGGCGGCTAGAATGACTTCTTGCTTGAGCGTAACTTCCAGAAGCTGCCGAGCGCTTTCTCAGGGTACTCTCTGCTGCACCTCTCCCGGCCTCTAATACTTTCTTTTTCAAAATTATACGCAAAGTGTGAGTAGCTTCTTTGCTTCTCCGATTGTGTTATTCTTTGGATTTTCTTTCTCTTTCCGTTTCTGAATAAATCGTTTTGAGCAAACTACAACAAACATTACAAAACCTAATACGTTTATTCTGTTTCTTTGTTTAATTAGGACCCATGCTCTGGTATTTCTCTTATGTAATTGAAAGTATTTCATTGGAGTTTAATTGGAGAGTTTCAGTTTCCAAACTTAATCAAAAGGCTGTAGTCTTTTTGCTACTGCTTGTTAAATTTTAGCAACATTTGGCCTCTTCATGATACTGTTGCATCAAATGTGGATAGTTGATACTAAATGATGTATAGGGAATGAACCAAAAAAAAATGCAATATAGATATTTTAGCCAAAAAAGAGGGTGCAGGGAACCTTTAGAATTAGGAAGCTATAGATAATTAAGCCAGCCGTTATAGATACTAAGCTAGAAAATTTGTTCTGACGATAGCATAATTTCAACATGCCGTGTCTAATGAAGAATGTAAATTTTTTTAGTCCGTCAGACGGCGTTGTGTAGCTTAGTAACTTATAGTTTATAGAGTTGGGGTGTTACGGGTTAGTAGATGGGTTTATGGAAAACAATTGGAGGCTGAGTAAGAAGTAATAGTCCTTTAACCAGGAGTTTTGTCGTTAACTAACTGTAAAATTTGGTTCCTGCAGGCACATAGTAATTTGGATTTTGCGGGACAAGCCAATTATGGCGTACTGCTTCATTATCAAGTATGAAAAAATTAGTGTTTGTTTAACATAGTGTAATCTCTTCAACCAATATTAGAATAGAGCTTCGATTTCTGCTATTTTTAAAACAAAATATGTTGGCGGCTTCTGCACATATTTGAAGTTTGATAGTGCCCTCGTTTTCCTTTTTGTGTGGGAAATGAAAATGGGAGGGAGAAAGAAGTTAGTGGATGAAATTGGTGAACAGATCTTGTATAATACTATAAAGTCTATATTCATTGACCGTTTTCATTTCTCATACTCCTCCTCTCTCTTAATGTTTCCTTAGCAAAGGAAATAATGATGCCCACTTGTCTATATAATCAATCGATCATTTTTGTTTTATGGTGATTTCTTTTAGAAAATCCTAAAGAATTTCCCCCTCTATGCTAAAGCCGCAAATTGGATGAGCATTCTATTAATGATATATTTTGATTTGATGTCTCACTGCATTACATTTACATATAAAGCTTTTGTTAATGATTTCAATCACTACCTCGATCTGTTGTACTCTATGTAACCTTCATTGCTAGGGTGATGAGCGCGACGAATTTCAACAATTAAACATATGAGTACTCAAATGTTTCCTGTTGGGTGTTATTGAGATTCATGAAATTTTGGAAGAAAGTTACCCACAGCCAGGACTCCAGCGCATTAGCACTTGAGCTGGAAATACCACTCCCTAACTAATCTCGTTGTAATCAATGCATGTCCTAAAATTTAAGTATACAACAGTTGGTGAGAATGAGTAGACTTGTTTAACATGTTTTTGTGTTAACAATGAGTTGTTGGATTAAGTTTTCATCAGTGGTTGCAGTGGTGGGAGATATTTGAAAAACAAATGAAAGGCCTTATGATAGGGAAATTGAAATTAGGCAGTGAATTGGGCATGGTGCAATGGATAATTAAAGGACTGTTATGATAGCCAACCAGACTCTTGAATGCAAATATTTGTCTTAAAAAGCTTATGATATTTTGACTTTTCCCTTTATAGTAAATAAATATAACACGATAACATAACTGCTACTTTCATCAGATGGAATTGATGGGACGTGAGACATTCATGCTGTTTTTGTAAGGTGTGGTCTTTTGTCTTTGCTGTCCGAATTGTTTGGAGAACCATCTTCTCTATTAGCATGGCTAACAATTTGTGCTTAAAACTTATGTTTGTTTAGACATTGTCAAGACCAAAGCAAATTGTGTTAATGCCATATGAACAGCGCTTATTAATTTCATTAACGATTTTAGCCCTTATTGACCTTGACATCATTGCCACTGCTCTTATGGACCTTTGATTTATTTAGAGTTTTTTACTCAAGCATGTTACTAACCGTGTCTTTATTTTATTTTAGAGCTTGGTTTATCAGTGCCAAGGTGAGACCTGCTACAAGCGAGAATGAAGAAAGCCTTGTGTTTGTGAGGATATCTAGATGATTAACACTAATACGCAGTAAGCGGCTGTATACACTGTGATTCTTTCAGTCAGAGAAAATGGATATTTGCTGAATAAATGATTCTCGCGTTGATTTTTACATTCATTCACTTGCTTTCTCCACTCGTGTTATTAAGCCCGAGTTCTTCAGTTCTTACCATTATTGCAATTAATAAACCCCAAAACACATTCTAAGTATGATTTTTTATAAAGGATTTTTAAGAAAGAAAATTTGGAAAAAAAAGTTACTAGTTTTTTGTAAATTAGAATAAATGCCAATTTTTCATTTTCTATTTTGAAAGTCGGTGTTGACTTGTCCAAATAAACCCTTTTTATAAAATCATTGCCTACTGCCAGTAAAACCTCTTATCCACAGCCACAGTCACCCTGCATCCGTCAGTGTGGATCCGAATTCCAGTAGATCAAGATTGGGGCCAAGTTAAGAAGCTGTAGAAAAAAAACTCGTAATACTCCGGCCAATTTTATTAACAATAACCTCTATAATATCATTAGTTTAAGTTGTCTTTTAGAAACGAAACCAAACAAATGTCTTAAAAAAGTCATATTCCAAAAGAAAAGGTAAATTATATTTTGTAAAGAATGGTTACTGGACAGAGATTTGTTAGGCCACATTGGTAAGCCTCAGTCATGAATACCACAATGAATGAAGAGACAAAATGCGTATGGGTTTGAAAAACTTAAGTTGGCCAAAGCACTCAGAATTTTCAAAAAGACAATTTTTATTGAACGGATAAGATTGAATCTTAGAAATTTGGAAATTAGAAACTAAATAGCAAATAGCTAAGTTGGAAATAGCGGAATTAGAAACTATGTAGGATTTGAACATAAGTTTGGAAACGTATGAAATAGTTTGTAAATGAGTGATTTGGGTGGATAATAATAATATGGATGGTCAGGAACCTTTACAGCGGACAGCATAGAAGGTCTGGATTAAGGTGAGGGAAAGGCCTAGCATGGTAGCTAACAAGGCGGTGACGGTCCAGGGAGATCGGAAGTAGGTATGGTACGCCTCTCCCATCCAACGCAACACTCTGATCCTACCACGTTTGGCCTTAAGATGAACTTGAATCTGCTGTCTCAAATGAGCAAAGGCAGCAGTCTCCGGCAACTGCAACACATCCAACTTGTTGAAGACGTCCGCCACCTCTTTATCACTGGAAAGTCGGTTACGAAGCACTCCCATACGCCTTAGCTCCTTCACATCCTCTGGTTGTTGAATGAGAGAGCAGAGAAGGACAAGAAGTGAGGTGATCTCCAAATCGTTCCGAAACCCTAGGCACATCTCGTACGCTACAAGGTTCATGGAAATAAGAGCCATTGAACCATCCACCACTACAGGAGGAAGTTGTAGATCTCCATCCATGAAACTTGGGTAGAAAGAATTTGAAGATTTAGTTATTCGAATCCCTGCCACCTTTAGCTCCCGAACGCTCCCAATCCTATACTTTCTGAGGTGCAGGCATCTATTCGCCATCTTTATTTCCCTACAGCTTTGGACTCGCCCCCTTCCCAATACCGCCCTTCGCAAATAGTCTAGAAGATGAACCGGTTCCTCTTTGTCTTGCTCATCTTCTTCTATTGTTATGAAGTGCTCCTCTGACACTCTCCCGTCTGATTCCTGCCCGATACCATTCACTAATAGGAAATTGTGCATGCATCTCTTTAACCTCGCTTTGTCATTGCATAACAGCTTCAGCAATTGGTAAGGGATTTGGTTCTCCAAGAGGACCATATCGTGATGCGCCTGCGTCAGCTGCCCAATGCTAATCTTCAGGTCTTTTTCTGGATAATCCGAATCCACGGATTTCTCCAACACGTGAAGCACCGAACACCCATCCACCACTAACATTTCTTCCACTCGCATGGACCGTCGCAGATCCTGGCTCTCGTCGTATTTCCAGCACTCTTCTGCGAACATGCTCGCTAACTGTTGGTGAAATGAATTGCCAGTTTTTTCTAGTAAATCATGGTAGGTTTGGCCGGTGTTTTTGAGATACGTTGCCGTCCACACAACCTTGTGCAACTCTCCTTCCTCAACGTAGGGTTTTAAAAAATGTATTGGACCAATTGAGATAAGGTTGGGCAAGTATAGATTTTGGAACTCTAAACGTCCTCCCATGCAATCTGGAACCCTCTGTATCTTAGGCTTGGAGACTTCAGCAACCATCATGCTTATGTCTTCCGGACATTTTAGTGCATTAACTATCTTTTTCCAACGGCTCTGCGCTCTCCCAAAATCTGTTGTCTCAGGAATCATTTTCCAGGACCGGAGCCAACACAGAGTTACGATGCAATAATTCTTTGACTTTGAAATTACTGGAGTCCAGGAATGGAGATAAGGTAGCGGGAATTGCCTCACAAAGTTTTCTACCGTGTGTAAACACCTGCTCGAGGTAAGACTTTTTTCTTCATTTTTAAATTATTGATTGATTTTCGTTTTCTCCCTTCGCGTCATCTTTTCATAGCTGAGTTTATTGTTTTCAATGTTTCCTTTGTCATTAAAGATAGAAGTACATAATATATTATTTGTTTATGTGCAAGATGAAAGTGATATAATACTTATGTGAAGGAAATAAAAGCTCGTACTCATATTATCTTGTAGCATATGATAAATTAGGGAGGAGTATTTTAGTGTGTTGACTTAAATTCCCAAAATTTAGTAGTACCAATATAATGTCATGTGTTTGTTCAAATCTACTTCTCATTCGGCTTTTTTCTTTGGTTCAGTAATTTACTTATCCGTGTTTTTTTTTTTATTTCGACAAAACTTTTAAATAATAATCAATTTTAGTAACAAAAAATGTTAGTCACTATGATTAATTTAGAAATTAATTTAAAAAATAAAAAATATTAGTTACTAAAACAATTAATATTTTGAATAAAAAAATATAATTGATCACTAAATTGGTCACTAATTAATTAGAATTTAATTTTGAAACTATTTTAGTCTAAATTTTACAAGCTAATATTTAGTGATGAATTTATAAATTAATTTTTTAGTTAAAATTTTAGTAGCTAAATTTTAAAGATTAATTATAATTTTTTATTACAATAGTGACTATTTTAGTAATCAATATTTTTATTTATTTTATAATGATTTACAATGTTTAGTCACTAAAGTCGGTTGCTAATAGGAAATTTTTTTTAGTAGTCCATTTAAAGTTAGTTCTATTTTTAAGAGACTTGTATTTAAAAATTAGAAATTATAAAATTGTGAATATTGTTTATTTTAAGGAATGAGTTTATAGAATTTATTATTTCAACTAATTTAATTAAATAAAAATAAAATTATTAAAATCCTACACCTTTTTATTATACAAATGAAAAAAAAATTATAAAGTAAATAATTTTTTGTGCGAGTCACAAACCGATTTTCAAACTTGTGGGTCAAAACTTTATACGAGACAAGTTAACAAAATTAGTTTGCAGAGTTGATCATATCCATTTTTTGCAAGCCTAATATAGGACAAAATAAAACGGGACACATTGACTTACTTTATCCTCCTGTGGCAAATGAATGTTAATTATTAAAAGTACTCTTAGTTTAAATATATTATTGTTAAAAATCTAAATATAAATTAAAAGTCTTACTGAGTAGAAATGAAAAAAATTGAGTGTTATATAAGAAAAACAATACCCACAAATATCTTAAAGTTTTATACCTGAAGTAGTGTAAGATCTCTTATGTGATCAATTCATGAATTATGATAAAACCATTATCCATAAAGAAAACTCAATTCACATTTATATAAATAAAAAAAGTTGAATAATATATAAAAAAATAAAATTTTAAAATTTAAAATTTAATGTTGAAAATATGTCAAGTCTCTTGTACGAGTCTTTCTTACTTAAATATATCGTGTTAAAATTCAATGTCTATATATAAACTGGTCCGTAAAATAATCAACAAACGACAATTTCTTAATGCACTTGTCACATTCAAGTGTGGGTGAATCTACCACCTACTTAATGGACTCAGCATCCATTTTGTACGGGAAGAAGGGTAATAAACTTCTGTGATCTGTTTGATAAAAGAAAAATGAGTAAAATAAGATTAAAAAACAAGTTGATAATGTTAAAATGAATAAGTAATAAAGTAAAACTTAAAATTATTTTATTAGAGATGAATACAGAAGAAACGAGATAAAAGTTAAAAAGATAAACATAAATATCATAATTCTTAATTTTTAAAATATTTTCTTTTTTCACTATATATATTATATTTTATTTATTTCTTACTATTTATATTACATTAATTATTTGGAAAATGTTACTATCTCCCACTTTTTAACTCTTATCTTTATTATCTCACGTAACTTAGTGTGGACCATCGATTATTCTTTCGAAGAAAAAAAACAGTAGTACATTAGTCAATGACACACTAAATTACATTAAGGAACAAGACCATCTATGATTCTTTCGAAGAAAAAAATAGTAGTACATTAATCAATGACACACAAAAAATCACATTAAAGAACAAAGGATGAGAGTTAAAAATTGAAAGTCATAATATCATTTTCCTAATTATTTTTCTTTAACAACATGATTTTATCATAAATGTTGTCGCAATTAATTTTCTAGTAAATAAGTATTTGAAATTATTATTTTTATATTTTAATTTAATCAAAATTAAATTATTAAAGCAAATATTTATGAGTTTAGAGTTTACTAGGAATGTATAAATAATTTTACGTTGCCAATCATTGAAATTTGATTCTTTATAACTTTAAAAAAATAATTATAAAAATAAAAAATGAATTTGAAATTAAGTTGTGACATAAAAAAATACATCAATTGATATTACAACATTTTCTCAGTTTCCCTTGTACCACTACATCAAAAGTAAAAGTAAAGTAATAAGGGTCAAAATTAGTTAATGTAATAGATGAGAGGATCAATAACATCTGAATTTAATTATTTTTGTAATTAAATTAGGCATAACTCTATGCTTCTTTACTTAAAGGAGGATCCAACCTTTTACTGTTTGAGTACATGCCAAATGATAATCTATTTCAAGCTCTCCATGGACGCATAAAAGATGAGAAACCAAACTTGGAGTGGAAATAGAGGTATAAAATTGCTAAATACATGTGTGTCTGATAAAATTGGTTAATACAGAGGTTATATTGCTCTAGGTAAGTTGCAAATGCTTCCTCCCGGGAGATTTCAGTATACCCTTTATGTTCCTAAGCATTTGATGTTCATGTTTGAAACTGTTGAGAGAAATCTCAGTACCCTTCTGAATGGTAAAATATATCAGATATAAGCATTTTCAGTATAACCTTTATATTTATGTTTCATAAGTACTACCCAGACCGTGGGTTATGCGAACTGGCTCGTATTATCATCTCTATAAGTAACACATTTTTTATGGGTTGTCTAATGAGGAGAATTTTATTATAGACAGCAACATTACTACATATGAACCATCTTTAGGAATTTTCATGTCTGCTCACACAAAGTCTTTAGTGATCATTGCAAAAAAAGTGTTAGAAATATATAAGTCATGAGAAAAAGAAAAAAAGATGCGTACAAAAAACGCATAAAAAAAGTTTGGACAAAAACCAACTCAAGAGAGTTTGCTATTTGATTTATTAGAACATTTGTTCAATATATAGAGTACAATGTTCCATCATATAGAGGGAAAAGTAAAAAACAAAATAAAATAGAATATTTTATAATAATAAAGAGAATCAAATATATGATATCTCTATCAATATAAATAAAAGCAGGAGATATATAATATCTTTATCACCCTTCTCAAGGTGGGCATGAAGATTGTAAAGGCCTAACTTTGAAGTAGCAACCCGGAAAGACCATCAACAAGCTTTCGTCGAATAATGTGGCAATCAAGTTCTATGTGCTTGGTTCTCTCATGAAAAGTGGGATTCTTGGCAATGTGAATAGCAGAATTGTTGTCACAAAAGGCAGTGTAGGGAGTGGGAATAGAAAAATGCAAATCCTGAAAAAGGTATTGAATCCATTGTAGTTCACATGCCAGGAATGCCAAGGTGCGATACTCAACCTCAGAAGAAGACCGTGAAGCAGTGGTTTGTTTCTTAGACTTCCAAGCAACTAAAGAGGTGCCTAAGAAAACACAATATCCAGAAATAAAGCGTCGGGTAGTGGCACATGTTGCCCAATCAGAATCAGAAAACGCCTGAATTTGAAAAGACGTGTTGGATTTATACAAAAGGCCATATCCAGGAGCATTTTTCAAGTACCGAATGATCCGTAAAGCCTGTTGCATATGTGGTTCACGCAGAGAAGAAACAAACTGGCTGAGTTGTTGGACAACAAAACTAATATCAGGCCTGGTGTTAGTCAAGTAAAGTAATCGTCCAATCAGACGCCGAAAGGAAGAAGGATTTGGTAGAAGAGCTCCCTCGTCGACATGAAGTTTGATAGAAGGATCAAATGGTGTTGGTGTAGGTTTACATCCAAGCATCCCTGTCTCTGAAATGAGGTCCAAACAATATTTTCTTTGATTCAAAACTAATCCATCAAGAGAACGAGAAACTTCAAGACCCAAAAAATACTTGATAGGGCCAAGATCTTTAATATGAAATCTAGAATGAAGATGAGCTTTTACAACAATAATTTCAGCAATGCTATTGCCAATGAGAACCACATCATCGACATAAACCAATAAAGCAGTAAAATCAGAGGCAAATTTCTTCTCTTCACAAAGAGAGAGTGATCAGCAGAGCTTTGTGTGTAACAAAAAAGAAGTAGCTTTGAAGTTAATTTTTGATTCCAATTACGACTGGCTTGTTTCAAACCATATAGAGACTTGTTAAGCTTACAAACAAGATTTGGCTGGGGAAGTGAAAGACCAAGTGGAGACTTCATATAGATCTCTTCACGTAAGTCTCCATGGAGGAAAGCATTGTCAATATCCAATTGATGAATAAACCAATCACTAGCAGAGGCCAAGGCTAAAAGGATGTAGACAGTAGTAAGTTTAACAATAGGAGAGAAAATTTCAAAATAATCAATCCCCTCAGTTTGAGTAAAACCCTTAGCCACCAATCGTGCTTTAAACCTATCGACTGTGCCATCTGGTTTATGTTTGAGTTTGTAAACCCAGCGGCAACCAATTGGCTTGATGTCAGAAGGATGAGGAACTAAAGTCCAAGTCTGGTTTCTGTCAAGAGCATATAACTCAGCATCCATAACATGTTTCTAGCAGTCATGTTGAACAACTTCTTTAAAGGAGAAAGGTTCAGCTTGGGCAGAAATATTATGACAAAAAGTAGTATAGTCAGAAGAACAATTATCATAAAAAACAAAAGAATGCATTGGATAAGGTGTGGAAAAAGTAGAGCATGAAGTGGAAGCAACACCACAATAATATTGATCTAAGTATCGATGCCTGTTCTTCACTCTATGAGATGTTATAAGATCAAGATCAGTAACTTCAGCATTATCAGAAACAATACTAGTATAGTAATAGGGTCCGTAGTAAGGTCAGTGGCATGTGAAACAGGTAAAGCTGGAAAATCATACATGCTAATATCACAATTATGAGAATCATCAATTGAAGCAATAGAGTTATCAGAAGGTAAAGAGAATGAGTAAGGAAAAATATTTTCATGAAAGATAACATTTCTAGTCAAAAAAATAGACTTGGAGTGAAGATCATACAAAACATATCCCTTTGTTCCAGATTTATAACCAAGGAAAACACATTTTAAGCTTCGAGAATCCAATTTAGTTCTTCCAGTATTGGTAGAACTAGTGTAAGCCAGACAACAAAAAACTTTTAGATTAGAAAAGTCGGGTTTAGTAGAATAGACCAATTCATAAGGAGATTGATTACTAAGAAAAGGAGTAGGTAACCTATTAATTAGATGAACAACCAATTCAAGGGAATAGGACCAGAAAATGTTGAGTATTTTTACTTGAAAAAGAAGAGCACGACACACATTAAGGAGATGTTGATGCTTCCTCTCAACAATCCCATTTTGTTGAGGAGTTGCAGCACGAGAAGTTTCATGAAAAATACCCTTGCTATTATAAAAATCATTAAGAAGAAACTCTTTGCCATTATCAAAACATATTTTCTTAAGCTTGCAGGAAAATTGATTTTCTGTCAAAATAATAAAGTCTTGAAGAAGAGATCTGACTTCTGTTTTATTTTTAAGAAAAAGAATCTAAGTAAATCTGTTATAATCATCAACTATAGTCAAAAAAAATACTTGTATCCATCAAAGAAAGAGATAGAAATCGGGCCCCAAATATCAACATGGATAAGTTCAAAAAATTGAAGAGATTTACTCGTGTTGGAAGAATATTTCAGACGTCTTTGTTTCGCAAAAGCACAAGCATCACAAGCAATAATAGAAGGAGAAAAAAATATCAGAATGATCGGAAATAAGAAACTGTAAAATTTTATCAAATGGATGACCAAGTTTCATATGCCACAAGTTACAAGGAGTAACATTATTAATGAGAGTAGAATGTGGTAAAGAAATATTTGTGTTAGATATACTCAAGTTACGTTTGTCTTGAGAACTATCTAAGAGATAAAACAGGCCTTGATGTTTTCTAGCTGCTCCAATTGTTTGGAAGGTATCTGTTTGCACAATAAGACAAGTATTTTGGGAGAAAACCATAAGACAATTAGTAGAATTAAGAAATTTTGGAATAGAGATGAGTTGAATAGAAAATTTAGGGACAAAAAGAAGGTTGTGAAGGATAAGATTGCCCAAGACAATGGTACTCGAGAATTTAGCAATGATAGAGTTTTGGTTGGGTAATTGTATAGAAATAGGAGAAATAGGTTTGAGATTTTGAAATAAAGATTTAAAAGGACAAATATGGTCAGTAGCACCACTATCTAAAATCCAAGAAGAAAAGGGAAAAACAAAACATGTGGATTTGGTAGTACATTGATGAACATCAGTAGCTGTGGAAGAAGAATCATTGGGAGACTGCTGAATCAAGGCGAGAAGAGCTTCATACTGCTCTCTAGAGAAATCAAACTGAGCTTCATCTTTGTCATCCTTTCCGACACGAAGATTGGCAGTAGAGGAGACAATATCAACCATACTAGCATGAGTAGATGGCTTCAAAGGAGGAGGTTGAACTTTAGTGTGGAGGTTAGAATCTTGAGGCACACCTAGCTTAATCCAACCAGAATCAGAGGTATGATTGGTTCGGTGACAATGGTCACAATATCTAGGATTGCAGCCACCAAACCGAGGAAAGCGGCCTCGTCCACGATTACTAGAGAAACCACTGCGAAAATTTTTACTATGAGTATTGGCCATGGCAGGAAATCAACAGCAAAGGAAAAAAAATGCGGAAGGCGATTTAAATCTGATACCATGTTAGAAATATATAAGCCATGAGAGAAAGAAGAAAGGATGCGTACAAAAAACGCACAAGAAAAGTTTAGGTAAAAACCAACTCAAGAGAGTTTGCTATTTGATTTATTAGAACCTTTGTTCAATATATAGAGTACAATGTCCCATCATATAGAGGGAAAAGTAAAAAACAAAATAAAATAGAATATTTTATAATAATAAAAGAGAATCAAATATATGATATCTCTATCAATATAAATAAAAGCAGAAGATATATAATATCTTTATCAAAAAGAAAAGTCAAACAGAGAACACAAACACAGAGAGAAAGTGTAAGCTAGAAATAAAAAAAAATTTCATCATATATGTATATAGACATATCTTTAAATAGACATTTTAGTAAGCACACAAGGCATGTGAAGACAAACAAAGCAAGACCCTCAAACTCAATTATCTGGATTATGCACTTGATATAGAATTCTAAAGCAAGTGTGCACATGTGCTGGTTTCTATATTCTGGAGAGTCTAGACACAAGGATTATCACCCAACCACACACAAGGTTAATCCCATTATGCATTGGGCTCAAACACTTCCCAAGACTAGGATCTCCTGCCACTCCACCACCACACAATTCATTCTACTCTATATGAGTGTGAATGATTATCAGAGTTCAGAATACCTTCCTTTATCTAGACATCTCCTATATCAAGGCATACACTACCCACACCATCACCAAGAATTTCCCTCAAAACTCTTTCATCATCAACATTCCACATGTTATCTCATAATAATTGTCATCTCATGTTACACACATCAAGTACAGGTATAAAAAAAATTTCACATCATTCATGCATAGCTTCATACATCATATTTTGAACATTAACTCAGTCAATCATAAGTTAAAATAAGGAATTAAAATTCTACAGCAATTCTCGCTTAAGCTAGACTGGTCTGGCTTAAGTTAGAAATTCTTACTTAAGCTAAAATTTGAACAGAGAGCAAAGTGGAATTCTCCTATTCTCGCTTAAGCTAGACTGATCTCGCTTAAGCTAGAAATTCTCGCTTAAACTAGAGTGTTTTCGCTTAAGCTAAAAATTCTAGTTTAAGCTAAAATAACATATTTCACTAGTTTCAACATGCAAAAACCAAAAATACCAAACAACAAAACTAAAAACACAACCACGAACATCAAACCAACATTTTAAGCATGATTAAAAACCAAAAACATGCAAGACACTTAAAAAAAAAGTTTTAAAGTCCTAGCTTGCCTTACCTTAAACAGAGATTAACTCTGCCAAACAAGCTTCAACAAGAGAGTAACACAACACTACTACTACTTAAGGAGCTGACAACCAAGATCAAGAAAGGAACAGTGAGGCCATGAGCACAAACATAATCAGGCCAAAACTTCGAAACAAAAACAAAACAGAAAATGGGACAGAGGTTTAGTTCGACTTACAAGGGAGATGAGCATTCAATAAGCTCGGAGGAGGTCATAGTTCAAGCCCTAACAAAACTTCTATTTTATGAGGGAGAAAATGAAAGTGAATTGTTTGGAAAAAGAATACAAAATAGGGAGTTAGTGGCTGAAAGGAGGTCTTGGGGATAATAAGTAGACTGACCCTAGATCTTTTAATAACACCAGGTCCAAAACATTTTTAAGACATAAAATGGGTCTTACAAATATGATGGTTATATGATGGTTATATGATTAAAATTTATAACTAAATTTTTTTAATTATATAATATATTAAAATAAAAAGTGTATGCACATGTCGTTATTATATTTTGTAATATAATTCTACATAAAATAAATATAACACAAAATTGATGTTGACATTAATGGATAGCTAAAAAAATGAATTATAGAAATTAATAATATAAATACTAATTACAATAATGAATTATACTAATAATAATAACAATATAAATAATAATAATAATAATAAGATTAAAAACTAATATTTGGATATGATTTTGTCTGTGTTAAATCATAAGATTTATATAATAATGGAATAATTACAACGAGTAATATCAATACTAATAACAACAAATGAATTATAATAATAATAAGAATATAAATATTATTAATAATAGTATAATAATAATAATATACAAATAATAATAATAAAAATAAAAAATAATATTGAAATATAAATTTGTTTGTATTAAATTATAAAATAATAATTGATTAATGATAAGTAATAAAATAATATAGTTATATAATTAAAATTTACAATTTAAGTTAGTTATATATTATATTAAAACGAAATAAATATATACATTGTTAAAGTAATGTATGTACACTATGAAATATATAATAGTAAACGATGTTAAAAGTTATCAATAAAATCACATGCGAATATAAATAAATAAATATATATTAAAATATATTTACCTATGAAATCATATATTATTATTTTTTAATAATAAATATTAATGTTAAAAAATAAGACTTGAATATGAATTTATTTGTACTAAACTATAAAATTAATATAATGAATGATTAGTGACGTTTAATGATAACATTAAATTTTTGAATTAAACTTTGTAATCAAGTATTATATTAAATAAAATATTTTAGCTTGTCTTTTTTTTTTTGGTATGGTTAGTAAATTTATGATATAAAAATTATATGTTTCTACTAATAATAATAATAATAACTAGTGGAAACACAGTCGCGATATCACGCTCGTGTGTAGGCATTTTTTAAATATACGTATTATTAAATTAATATATAAAATAAAATTATATTTATTAAAAATAAAGTAAACTATATCAGAAAAGATAAAAGAATAACAGTTAATAAATATAAAAAAAAGTGAAGAAACAGAAATAAATGATTTTATAAAAAACTTGTAAAAGTAACGGACAATTTTAAAAAAATTAATAAATAATTATATTTTAAAGGGTAAAAGCGAAATTTAGAAATGTGAACACAAGAGAGGGAATCATCTTTATATATTGTTATAGATAATAATAATAATAATTATTATTATTGTATGACTAATATTAATAAGAATTTTTAGAAAGCAATTTTTAGAGAGAAAAAATATTTTATTAAATTTCTATTTATAATTAAATATTTTATTATTAAAATAATTCGGTCTCATTATTTTAAAATAATATCACTTCTAAAATATAATTTTTTAGATTCACATAAATACGAAAGAGATGAGGTAAAAAAAAGAATAAATATCACAATTCTTTTTATTTTTTAAATTATTTTATTTTTTTATATATGTATAATGTCATTTTTTTTTATTTTTTATATATATATATATATATATATATATATATTAATTATTTTTCTCTTTTTTTTAGTGAAGGTAACATCGTGATTTTATGATAAAAAATAAACTTAAATAGACATTCTAAACTTTCTAGTTATAATTATAATATGCTGACATAAAATTTCAGTATGAAAAATATATACTTTTGCTAACAACTAAATGAAACATTGATTAAACAAAACAGTTGTCATGTAATAAAGTTATTTTCTCATAACATATTGTAAGAACAGAAAGGAACGGACAATCCCCCCTATATCCAAGGAAAACAAAATCTAGATTTAGATTTAGCAATCAACATTTGAACGTAAAACAACTCCCTCTATTTATGTCTGAAAAAAAAAAAAAAATCAACTGAAAATATCTTATCTGAGGGATGACAAAAGAAATTCTGGGAAGAAGGGTTGACAAGAGAGAAAGAAAGGTTGGTAGAAGAACGTGGAGGGTAGCCAGCTCAGTTCTATAATCTAACTCAGATTTCACATGCAACAAGTTTCCACAAAAAACAACATTTCTATTTTTGCTTCTGTCGTTGTCTGCAACCATAACCAACATGCAATAAAGGAAGTTGGAAAACGAGAATGAAGAGAGGATAGGTGGTAACGTACATGTCCTCTCTTGGTGTCAGTTTGAATTTGATTTGCAGAGAGGAAAGTTACGACGAGAATGGTGAATGGAGGGTTGGTGGAAGATGTTGCAGTGATCGGAGGGTTGATAGGGGTGCAATTTGTTTACGCAGGAAACGCTTTGTTGCTCAGTTATCTTATGTCTTTGGGCCTCGAATCTCTTACCATTGTCACTTTTACTTCCTTTGCTACGTTCCTTATTCTCTTACCCTTTGCCTTCTATTTCGAAAGGTTCATCTCCTTCTCTCTCTGCATTTTTCTTCTTTTGGGATGCAATTTCATCATAAACACCTTTTGCAGGTGTAAATGGCCCACCAAAGTTGGTTTCAAGTTGCTTGCACAGCTTTTCTTGCTTGCACTAGGAGGGTACGCAAATCTTATGACCAACTTCTCAATTTCTATATTAAATTTTCATCTCAATTTGAATTCATGTTTTCTTTTCTGGTGTAAAACTATACATTTTTTCTTAATTAATTCCATTTTCTTTTTAAATTCGGGGAGCGAAGTTGTTTTTGAATATTAATCCAACAAAAAAGTTGCATAGAGCATGCTGGGTTTTGACTTTTGAATCCCAGTTATGGGTAGAGATTTAATTGGAGGATAATTATTTTAGGGGATTGTTGAAGGGTGATAGAAACATCATCATGGATTTTTGGGAATATCTGATAATCTGAACCCTAGAATCTCTCTAACACAATCTTGCTTGTGTCATGCACCAGAATCTTTATTTTCCAACTATTAAGTGCAAAAACACCGTGGTTTGAGCTAATTAATCCCTTTATTTTAGGAACCCTTATCTTATAATTTTCCCTACGGATTGCAAAGGCTTACCTTTATAATGAAAGGTGGGTACTATTTTAAGGAATTTGATGACTGTAAAAGGACATAAATTGTTGTGTAGCTCATGAACCATTAGCGTTTTGGATTTAACAAAAAATGACAAATCAATATCATTACTCCATTTTCTAATTACCTTACCCAAAGGGCTATTATGTTATTTTTACCTTTTCCTTTATTCCTTTTTCTTTCTCTTGGTAGCTATTCATATAGGGTTGGTATCATGGTATGCAGGGTAACACTGTTCCAGTCTCTATTCCTTAAAGGAATCAATCTAACCTCACCAGCAATGGGAACAGCCATGCCAAATCTTGCACCAGGTCTCATCTTCATCATGGCATGGATTTTTCGGTAATATGATCTATTTTTCATGAACTTTATAATTTCAGTATTTCTCTTATATATGTATATGTTTAGTTAATTAAAAAGGTGTAGGATTTCGCTAGTATCTATATAATTTCAATGCTAATTAATGAAAATTTTGATGTTAGGCAGGTTGGAAAAAGTGAAGTTAAGCTGCACATACAGTAGAGTAAAAATAATTGGCACATTGCTTTGTGTCTTAGGAGCTCTCACACTGAGCATGATGCAAAGCATCTCTGCACCTCCTAAGTCCACTAAAGTGGGAACAATTCAATCACCATCTCCACCAACACATGTAACATTTGACAGACACAAGTTAATCGGTTGTCTCTATCTTTTGGTCGCAATCCTCATATTGTCAAGCAACATTGTCCTACAGGTAACATACATTGTGATGCTTTTACATCAAACAATTTTCATTTCTTATTTGTCATGTTTTCAAACATGCTATTACCGAAAATTGTGATTCTTGTAGGCCTTTACTCTAGAAGATTTTCCTGCACCGATGTCCTTGTGTTCAATAACTTGCTTTTTTGGGACATTCATGACTATCGCAGTTCAATTAATTGAAGATCACCAATTCAAAACTGGTTGGCCTGGTGTGAGTGTCTCAGACATGATTGGATATTCTCTTCTGGTAATTTCAATATACAGATAACATTGTTATATTTCGTTTTGACAATTTTAAAACCCCAACATGAAGAGACATTGAAAAAGAGGTAGCATGTGATTGTATAATGCAGCTTTTGGAGCCTTTCAACTAAGGTTTCTCTCAAAAACTGAAATTAAGCCTAATTCAATCTTACAAAAAAAATCGGCTAGGTAAAATTTACACCTACTTATATAAATTGGCCTAATCTCTAGTTAGTTTATCCTAGTGAAATTTGTTGTTTGCTGGATCTAGTTCATTCATTATCATCGAACTACACATTAATATCTAATCTCACACTTGAGATGTATATGTCTCGATATGAGGGGAGTGGGTTAAACATCTCACATCAAATAGAGATCAGGTCAATTTACAATGTACAAGTGAGTAAAAACCTCACTTTACAAGCCTGTTTTATAAAATTGAATTAGGTTTAAAGTTCATTTTTTAGTTTCGTATACAAATGTACTGTATAAGTAACATTTTGTTATATTGTAATGCCCAGGCAGGTGTAGTGAGTGGAATATGCCTGACTGTGAATTGTTGGGCACTTAAAAAAAAAGGTCCAGTGTTGGTGTCCATGTTCAGCCCTATTGGCACAGTCTGCTCAGTCATTTTCTCAGTTGTTACTCTAGGACACACCACCAACATTGGAAGGTACTTTCATAATATTCTAGCTACCTATGTACATTTTTTTTTTTCGATGTTTCATATGATTTCTCAAGTACAGTATCTTATTGTTGAGTACACTGTATTGCAGCTTAGCAGGTATGTTCCTGATGTTCACTGGGCTCTACTTTGTGCTTTGGGCCAAAGGGAAAGAAGGTTGCTTTGAGAGTGAATATGATGCAGAGAAGCCTCTTTTAAGTTAACATTCTTTTCATATGTCAAAAGTAGTATCATGTAGTATGTACTTATTTTATCCATAGAAACAGAGTAAATGAAATAGAACTTTATTCACAAATCTTACTTCTAAGTTCTAATCAAATACGCGATGCAATTAGATTAAAGCGTAATAATACATTTTGAAATATCAGAAGTGGTAAATAGTACTATGAAACAATACTCACACCAATGATCTTATGTCACATGACAAAGTAAGCTCTAACAAAGTGTTCTACCAGAATTTAACTTTTTGGCAGAACCAATGTTGGTGAAAAAACAGCTTTTTAAATTTCTCGAGTACTCTGAAAGAAGGTAGAAGCCTATTGACAACTAAGATTTTTCACCTCTTTTAACTGTTGAGCTAGCTAGACATGGCATAGGATGCAACTAAAGCAACTCGGTGTAGCAGCACAGGATCTTGTGATGCCATTTTTGGGACCACCATTTTGAAGAATTAACACTTTTTATTTAACATGATTTTGTTAAAGAAGTGTAGAAGAAAGAAAATGGACATGCAAAAAGATTGAGAACACAGTAAACGCCATGATGGTATCAATGAATACTAACGAGTTTATATATGGTGTATATTTTTTGTGGCCTTTGAGATATACATAAATAACATGAAGCTACTACTAAGGGAGGTTTCGAAAGTTCACTAAAATAACTTAAGTGGTGGATATCAAAAGTGGTAAAGCCACTTTTTTTGTGAAATGAAAGAGTCACAGAATATTAATCAAACAAGTAGCAAATTTTAATGGTGCAAGTTTCCTACTTTTTTGCCACCAATAAATGTTGAAGGTTTACTATTTTTGCGGCGAGACATTAGAGATTCTAGAGTCCGTTTTTAAGCTCAGCCAATAAATACAAGTATCTTCTTGTGTATTCCTTTTACTTTTCGAGAGTATCATTGCTTTCTCCTTCGTTCAAAGAGAAAACACAACTATCACCCACTTCATCAAATCTCTTATTCTCATCCCTAATTTTTTTTTTCCATATTTTATGATTTTTTTACTTAAATTACTTTACCTATTTCTGTTTTTTTTTTCAAGTTTATTTTAGTGTTGTGGTATTATATGGTTTTTTTTATTGTATAATTGGTAAGTTTTTAGAACGTAATTGTCTGGTTGATATAAGAGTTTCACATGCAAAATCCTTAACCTTTAAAACAATTGTTAATTTAGAGGATAAACCATGTGCAAATTTGATAAACAAAATACTCTATTTTTATTGGCTTTAAAAGAAACGTGAAATTCGAAACTTAATTCTGGTTAAAAATAGTTAAAAAATAATATACAAGGTATCCATTTCTTTACATGAAATGGATATATCTAAATTTTTAGCTTATCTTTATTTTTATAAATGATTATATATTATAGAGTTAAATATGTTTTTGTCCTTTAACTTTGAGTGAAAATTGAAATTAGTCTCTTTTAAAAACATTGAATCAATTTAGTCAATTATCTTTAGAAATACGTGAATTTATGTTAGGAATCCAAGTGTGATTCTAAGTCCCACATTGGCTAGAAATGAGAAAGTAGAGCACTATATAAGAATAAAGACCCATAAACCCATTGCCTTAATGTTTTGGGTTGAGAGTGGTGTCAATATCTTATGTGGTTAGGCTCAAGTCTTATTGGTGTTTGTTCTCCCTAGTGAAACCCCCTCCTTGTAAAACCTAACAAGTGGTATCAGAGCCGATGGTTAAAATCGGTTCAGACGAGAGTTCCAGGTAAGTCCTACATTGGGTTGAGAGTGGTGTCAAGGTTAGGCTCAAGTCTCAACTAACATTAAATTGAACATGGGTCAAACCGTATAAAAAAACTAATATACTATCATAAAATGTATCTGAAATGTCAAACTTAATAAAATTTTATTAAAAGAACTAAATTTACTTACATATTTATAAAGATTCAAGGTTTTCAATATGGACCAATTCCCTTTTTCATTAAAAGTTGAAAGAAAAAAAACATATTTAATCCTATATTATATATGACAAAACTTATATATGAAGTGATTCGCGTAAAAATTACATGTAAATCTGTGTAAATTTGTGTAAACATTCTCAAAAATATCGAAGAGAGTTATCCATTTTTAATCCCTCTATTGTTCAATTCTATTTGACATTAAAAATAGACATGTCAACTGTTTTTCCCACATATTTCTCAGTATTGAATTAACTTCTTCAAAACCAAACTTGTTATAGCATTGATTTTGACTCAGGTCAGAGTAGAGAGTATTAAATAATATTGAAATATAAATGAATATAATTTTGGATAAATTTGTACATATTCGATTGATATATTTTCTTTATTATTTTGAATGTAAGCAAGTTTACGATGTTAGATTAAAAAATGCTATATATTAAACTTACGCCTCTTTGATCTCCTAATAAATCTTTTTAAAAGACCCCCCAATAATATCATCATAAATGTTCAACAATTCTTATGAGAATCACTTTGGTTCCATTAAAAAGTACCCAAAACGGATCTGAGTTAATGGCCACAATGTGTCAACTTTCTCGCCAATTGATGTCATTTCTCATTTTTCTTTTTTTGGATTTCCAATATGACCTGGGCATTTAAACATGAATTTTGCTTTGCCCATTGTAATATACCTTTAAGACGTGCTTCTCTTTTGTAGTGTCTTCAATGTTCAATCACAAGTCACAAAAGTTAGGCTACGGAAAACACAATTTTCAGAATCGGACACTCCATGTGCTGTGTTACACAACATTAATCTATTCTCATTCCTCTTCAGAAGGCCACACAATCAAATTCTCACAAGGAACTTTCTAAACTCACATCATTTTCTACCATTATTACTATTTTTTTTTCTAGACAATATTTTGACATCTTTCTTTTACGACTTGAGATAACATTTTTTAATTGATTTTCAAATACAGTAAAAAAAAAAAAAAACGAAAAATCACTTTTAAAATTTGGATGATCATTTCCCTGTTCGTCAAAAAAGTTTCTTGAAAGTCTATTCTGAACTCTCGCATGGATGAAGTGTCCATGCCACTTACCTATCCAGAAAATTTGGATTTGACTTATCACCCCACTCTAAAAGTTTCATCATATTTTAATTTTGAATTTTTACAACAGCCGCAAGAGATAAGGTGCTGAGTTCTGCCTAACTTTTCAACTCAAAACCACCACCATTGGTTTATCGTTTTAGAAAAACCAAGAATTTTTTTACAGGTTGGATCTCTGTTGTGTTTAATGCAATTCAACAAACCCCATAGCTATTTCTTTTCTCCACCATTTATTTATTAATTGCATTTGCCGGCGTTGATCAAGCAATTACTCGGGATTCGGTAACATGGCATCAAATTAATAAATACTAATGCAAGTTGTGCATTCCATGCAACATCAATTTCCCATTCACCCACCAAAGCACCATCTTGGATACTCTTTTAACTCATAATCAATTTTTTTAATGCAATGAATCTGACGGTGATGATCAATGGTTGAATGGTGGAGCATATGAGAGGCTATTCCACCGTAGAATCCACCCTCTTATTATCTCAGCATCATCTGTGAACACCGATAAAAGTGCGAAACGGTAATTAGTCAGATGATAAATGATTAAAGTACATAACCAGGAATTTTTATCACTGTTTCTTCCTTTTTGCACTCTCACTCTATGCTTGTACTATATAGGTAAAGTGATTATCAACATAAGTATTGCATAGTTCAAATGTTTAATTCAAAAGTGTATATATTAAAGTTGAACCGAGCTTTCCGTTTAACTCAATTTTACTAAAATCGATTTTGTAAGTTGAATTAGGTTTAAAGTTTATGGTATCAGAATCATAGTTTAGAATCTCGGCGTGAGAGAAATGTGTTGGAGAACCTGCATTGATTAAAGATAAGTTTATAATAATACAAATATCACTTTACGAGTCAGTTTTGTAAAATTAAGTTAGAATTAAAATAATAATGTAATTTTTGAAGATGTTGTGGTTGTTGTTTTATTTTTGGGTTTTGTGTTTTGTAGGCATAGGAGTTTGTATAGGTTGGTTGCAGTTCCAGCAGACAAGGGGAACAAAAGGGAAGAAGAGGTCCAGTGTTGTAGGCCATTCCATAATCTTGACACATGTCTCTCATGTTTGGTCTATTCCTGTTGCACCGAAGTGTGGTCCCTCGTGATTCATCTCTTGTTCGAATGCAAAAGCAATGCCTCATCGTTGTCATCATGCCTGTCATAATATGCTTGACTTGGAAGCTAAAAACAAACATTTGATAGGTAAGACTTAAAGCTAGGTTGGTTCTTTTTTGGAGCAAACCAAGTCTCAAAGTGCACCACATTTTTCATTTTTCTAACCATGTCTTCCTCTTATGTGACCCGACCCTACATTCATTTCATTCCCTACTGAAGTCAAACTCCTCAAGGATCAAAATTTGCAAGAACTCAAGTGCAAGCAAATAGTTTTCTAACTAGACTCTACCCACTGCTGCTACCACCACTCTGCTTGCAAAAAGCAGAATCAACAAAAAGAGAAAAAGAAAAAAGATTTACCACTTTATGTTTGTTGTTCGGACAGCATTTACTATTTGGTGTTCAGTTTGAATGCAGTAGCAATTTCATCTAATTATTTATTTTCTGTCACAAGACATGAGTGATTTAAAGCAGTACCTTCTTGTAATTTGAAATCCCTGCATGTTAATTAATATGGTAAACACAAGGCTGGTATTTATCACTGTCACAGAATTTATACTGGGCTAAACCAACTACTACTCATGGATGCTAGCAGACTTTGATGTTCTCTCTTACCTATACCTTTTACTTTTTAGTGATTTTACGCAAATCATTTAATACGCACAATAATTACAACTTTTTTCTCATTTGTCAGATGCTTCTTTAAATTTTTCACAACATTTTTTTCCACATTGATTAATTAGTTATCTATTCACAATTTTCCGTAACTATCTTTATATAGCAGTTTCACTCATTCAAGCTCAGATTTGGTCTAAACGTCATCTTCATCAAGGTATGTGACATGACCTTCTGTAACAATTAAACTCAACTAGTTTTGTTCTATGGAAACTTTGAAAAAAAAAAAAGAAATTGCTTAGTTAGTGAGATTGCTTAAGTTAAAAGCCATGTTCTGTTTAAAATTTAAAATACGTTCCCTTTTCACTTTAGGCGTATGCAGAGTTCCAATTATATCTTTTCCAGTAGCAGTTGCATGCTTTGTTGAATGTTGAAGTAAGTAAAGAGAGTTAAAACGAGTGAACAGTGTAAAGAGGCAATTATAGCCACAGATTTTGAAGAATTTTGGTATAAGAATTTGTCTTTAGAACGTTATTTAGTCTTGGTTTCTATAAATGTGACATGTCTGGATTTGGAATGCTTCTAACTGTTTGTAGTGTCGTATTGACCTTGTTTGCATCATTGCGTGAGCAGTGAGCTTGATGCGTAGAACAAATTTGATGACTAAACTTTCCACGATTAAAATTTGTTTTAACTTTCTTTTACCATAACAACCATAAACTTGAGTATTAATGTGAAGAATCTAGGACAAGAAAAAGAACATCATAGAAAAATGAATTGAAGCATCCTTGACCGAAGCAAGGTACACTGAAACAAAATCAATGATGTGCGTGACCAGTAGCTTGAAGTTTTTTAATCTATTTTGACGAAGTAGATTCGAATAGTTGATGTTACAAGCAACTGCAATATCAACTTTTACTGTATCCAACTGCAAAGTAGGTGTAACTTGAAGTTAAATATGAGGACTTGATTTTAGAATTGGAAGCTTCTGTCATAAAGTGGTTGTAAATGCCTTAAACCTCACCAAATGATGGTTAATAAGGAAACTTCTGCGGTAGTTAAAATGGTTGAAAATGATTGAAATTTGACGATATTAAATGTTTTTCCCCTTTTTCTTATTAACTTTTTATTTATTATTTGACAAAAAGAATTGATTGATAATGTCACTGCTAAAAAAATCTATTTAATTGATGTTTAAAAATATTGTTAACATTGAAGTAGAAAATTAACTGGTGATATTTTTAGACTAAAATTTTAAATCAATGTATATGGATTGTAGCAGACGATCTATAACAATTAAACTCACCAACTAAACACTTAAATACATAATTTTATTATATTTTTGTTTATATAATTTATTATTATAATAATGTAACTACTCATGTTTGAAGAACTTAATGATTTTACAATTACATAAAAACCAAACAGTTACATGAAAGATGGTTTATGCAAGCACAGCTAATTATGTAGACTATTCTTTGCTGAAAAAGATTTTACAATGTAATGATAAGATATGAATGAAGAAAATATTCCATGTATATAGATTAATGGGAAGATTTGCAAAAGTAAATTCACATTAATAATCTTAGCATTAGAGTAATTTTTTGTACATATATAATGATAACATGATACCTATAAAATGAAAACAAACAAACACGTTAAACGTAATAGATGGGAAACTATCTTAGCTTGATATAAACGGAAGATAGAATATAAATTTTTTTTCAATACATGTATTAATCAATGTGATTTTTTACTACAAAATGTAGGACTAAGATGAACAAACCAGAAACCATGTTATTCCCTTCCATTTGAAGTGGGTTAAATTTCTCCCTCGTACATATTCATCAAAATGTACCCAAATTAGTTTGATTTCACTTATACATTGAAAATAAGAAAAAAAATTAAACGTGTATCATTTAGTTAATGTACTGTATGGCCCACCGCCGGACCATCAGTCGGGTGGCCACAACAAAACCTCGATCAATAAGTTCAGGGTGAATTAAGATAATACAAGTCAGTAATCAAGTTTAAAAAGCAATTGGGCCATGATTAAGAAACCCTAATCACAGGCCATACCGGAAACTATAAATAGAGGTTCAAGGTAGGTTGGTAAGGAAGGATCTTTAACTTGCATTTATTACAACATTTATTGCTACTAGCCGATCGACCTTGAACTAACTTAAGCATCGGAGCCTTTAGACAGGTATCTCGATCGCTCGACTGACTGAACGGAGCGAGAAAAGGACTGAACTAAACAGAGGATTGAATCAGGTAGCTAAGGAGAACACAGAGCGGAAGGACTTGGGGATAATTTGAGTGTTGATAGTAGGTGCTTAACCCCTACACCCGAGACCGTTAATAAGAAATATAAGAATGATTTAACGGTAAAGTTGAAGAAAGAAAGTGGAAGAAGATTGTTGATTCAACTTTCTCCATTATTAACTACTAGCGATCAACACTATGGATAAGAAAAATTAAAAAAAATAAAAGATATTTAGTTCTTTTTATATTTTATATGATAAATCGAGCAGCCATTATAACTTGTTTTATGAGTTCTCAGTTATTCGTTTAAAATGAAAATGGAGTTAGTGCATAGTCTATTTAGCCTCCAAGTTGTAACTATTGAGCAGCATGACATTTTCCAAATATGATTGCCACATGTTAGGTAACAACAAATTGCCAAGGCGCACCTGTCAATTTATTTTCAACATGCTAGTAATTGGTATTATTAACCTTTCAAAATCATGGCTTTATAAAAGAGATGAAAAAAATAAAAATATTAATAGAACAGTGCATTGTTGCTTTAGTTTGGCGAGGTTTGGAGTGGCATGAAGCATTTGTGCTTTGATGGTGATTCTTGGTACGAGTGGTGGCTGAAAGAAGTTAGTGGTATATATAGTGGAGGAGAAAATTTGGACCAAGTAGATACTTTATTTGTTTATTTTCGTAATGTGAAAGATTTTGTAAAATAAGAATTAGTAAGAGTTTGTTGCTCTCGCAATTAGTCTGGGTTTGTTGAGGAGCATCATCATCATCAGTGTCCTCACATTTCTTCTTCTTTCCAATTACCGGTTGTTGGATTTAAGTCTCAGACACAAGTTAACTTCACTTAACCTAAGCACATTCATCAAATTTCTCTTAACCAATGTTTATATATTTATATTCAAAAATTAAAATTAATTGTAATCATAGTAAGCGCATTTTATCCTTTAAAATACATATTAGTTCGGTTCTAAATAAACTAAATTAGAAAAAATTGGAGTTGAAGGAGTTTTTTTATTTTATTATTGTTATTATATAAGGGAGAATCCAATCTTATTTTTTACATGTAGAGAAGTTATATCACATGATAGGAAAATTTGGGAATTTGTTTCAGTAGCGTCATATTGTATTCAATGTTACATTTTGGTTACATCTTGCAATCAGAATTTAATAGAACCACCAATCATTCACATTAGTGAGTTGCACATCACAACCAAATAATGATCCATTATCACACCTTCCATTCCAATGAATAATGAATATATTTCAGGGTCCCATAGGTTTTTTTTTTTTTCCCATGTAAGATAAATTTATCTTATTTAATAATTTGGAAATAAAGTCTGAAATACACAGTTTTACTACATAGCAGTAGGATGAAATTAATGAAAATGATTAATAATGGTAATCTGTGGGTTTATTGAGTTAAGAGTTTGCGAAAGCAGTTTTAAAGTTGTGGTTTGGAGAGCCCTGGAAGCAATAAATGGAAAAAGGTTAATGGAATTGGGCAGCAAGGTTTGCATGTTACTTATGGCTCTTTCTCTGTTGAGGATCACACTTTCTTAATTTTGGGCGCTGGATAATTAATGCCACTGTTATAATGTGTTTTGACATTTTAGCTCGCACACACAAGTCATATTTTATGGTAGGCCAAAGAAAAAAAAAATCATAGTTTTGGGGTGTGTCTTTTGGTGGAGGAATGCTTGTCACCTACTCCTTTTAAGTTCCCAATTCCTCCAAAAACACTCTTGTGTGAGACACCACAACAAGAACAACAACCGATAACAATAACAACAACGTTAGAAGAAGAAGTAGAAGTAGTAGTAGAAGTAGCAGTGGTGGTTGCTCCTCATGGACAATAGACACAAATGCAAGCTTTGTTCAAGGTCTTTCAGCAATGGCAGAGCCCTCGGTGGTCACATGAAGGCTCATCTCGCTTCTCTCCCTCTTCCCCCAAAGCCTCAAACTTTAACTCACTCCTCCTTCACTTATTCCTCTTCCTCGGACTCTGAACAAGAACACCTCAAAGAACAAGATTCTCTTAGTTACGCGCTCAGGGAGAATCCTAAGAAGACCTTCAGAGTAACGGATCCTGAAGACAGAGAGAGCGAGACCGAGTCAAAGAACCCAACTCGCCAGCGATCCAAGAGGAACCGGAAATCCGCCATGCTCAAGCTCAGCTTCGTCGTCTCCACGCCTCTCATCACCGAACCCGAACCTGTCAGTTCAGTCTCCGACACCTCCCCAGAGGAAGACGTCGCCATGAGCCTCATGATGCTCTCCCGCGACACGTGGAACGTAGTCACCAATGCAGGTCCACCGCAGAGATCAAAGAGGCGCTGCACGGGATCAGAGTCCAAGCTCAAGAAACTCCGCGGCAAGTGTCTCTGTCACACTTGCGGCAAAGCCTTTCGATCCTCTCGAGCCCTGGGGAGTCACAGAACCATTTGTTGCCGTCAAGAGGAAGCTCAACCTCAAACTCAAACTCAGAATCAAAACAACAACAACAATAGTATTAAGGTTTTCGAATGTCCCTTTTGTTACAAGGTTTTCGGCTCTGGTCAAGCTCTGGGTGGACACAAGAGATCTCACCTAATCCCTTCATCATCTTCAACCGTTAACGATTCCCTTAAATTCAAACAGACTTTCATAGATCTCAACATGCCGGCGCAGCCGGAAGAGGATGACCTTAGTGTTGTCTCTGATGCCTGATTTTCATATCTTTAATTGTTTAATGTTTAGTTCCTGCTGCTAGAGTGATTTTTTTTGTTTTTTATATAAAAGTGGCTGAGAATATTTCCTTATGTTTATTCATAGATCAAATGCTTTTGATTCTACAATGGTGGCCTGAGTATAAGTTATGTGTTTGTTCTTCTTCCTTTTTTTTTTCACTTTTGTTTGTATGAACAGAGTTAGTTATAACTTACACATGGTGAATTACTAGTTAACAGGTGTATTTTATTGGATTGTACACAACTTGGTTCATGGTACTACTAATCTTAAACATAGTTTCAATGCAAATTTGTGATGTGGTTGTGGACCAATAACTCTGGCCTTTCAAGTACTAAAGCGCCGCAGCAGTTCTGTTTTAATGCTGTGGTTCTGTTCTGTCCTTCCAGCTTGCACTTTTGGTTGGAATAAATAAATAAATCGGTTCTTTTTCTTTCTTTTTAAATACGGGCTTCAATTTTGCATTCTTTTGTGCTTGTATTGAGGACTTGGCGTGAAACGTGAAAGCAATGATTCCAAAGAGGGAGTTAGAATATAATAGAACTGTAGAGTGCATTTGTTTATTTATTTCTGTGTGTTGTGGTGCTTTTGGGGTTTCAGAGATAACAGGGAAGATTTTTAAACTCCCTTGAATTTCTGAGGAATAGGGATAAGTATATTTTTGTTTTATTATGGGAAACTTAATCTTCTTTGAAAAGTCGGAAGTATGATGATGGGTAAAAGGAAGAGGCTCGTACTATTGCTGTGGAAGAATCAGTCAGATAAAATTATTAATAAACTAAATGCAAACAAGGAGGCACGAGAGTTTGCTTGAACAGTGAGAGTGAGAGTGATCTTTTTTTTTTTTGTTGGGTTTGGTCCCAAAGCAGTATAGGGAGGTGAAGGTAACATGAATCTGAGTTATGGATCATTGATTTGGATCCTTTAAGATAGAGATTGAATGAAGAAAAGCAAAGAAAGTGGGAAAAATAGGACAAATGAGAAGCCTGGCATGGTCCTAAGTAAGTGGCTTGCTTTGCACGATGCTGCAGAGGAATTGGGATTGGAGGTTGAAATCTGGCCATTAGATAAGATGAATAAAACGACAAGATTTACGTTACAAAATAATTGTCGTCTATTCCCAACCTTTCTGCTCCAATGTGATGCTAATTGTCATTTCTGTTCTCAAAGGTAACATATCTGTTTCCTAATCCATACGTTTTACGATTCATTTTGCATTTTGGCACAGGATTCCTATTTTACTTTTTTTCTCTTTCTGGTACAGGTCCCCACCTAGTTAAGCCAATGCGTGTGCTTAGTTTGATGTTAGAAGTTTCAAATCATGTTCTCAACATAATAATAGAATAATTCACAACCGTATTTGAGTGGTGAGAATCTTCAAGAGGGCCCTCACAAGTAATTAAGGAATATTGGATATCGAGAGTGAAAATGGTGAAAGGATTATAAGTGAGATAAATCTACCGATTTCTTTTATGAATTGTCGGTCTGATGAACGTTAAACACACACTGTTTTGATATTTTAAACATAATTTTATTATATTTTAAAATTTTAAAATTAATGATCATATTTTAAAAACACAACAGAGAAAAAGAATAAATGTTTGGTGTGCCAAACTCCCACGGGTTGGAAGAGAGTGGATTAGTAAAATCTCTTTTCCACTAACTAAAGCATAAAAATGTCATTTACTGCAAAGAGGGTTATGTGAAAAAGACATGTGGATCATTAAGAGTCACTTGTAGGAGCACACTTGGTCAATGTTCCTTAAAATAAAAGGATTCTCATCTATGACTCAAATCTACAGTGACCACTTATAAACCAAGGAGATAAGGGATGCCATTGTAATTTCTCCAATAACATTGAATGCTAAGTTATACAAATGGCCCAAGATACGAATAGAAATCCCTAAAATAGTTACTTAGAGGGGTAGTTTTGTCTTTAATTAATGTATCACATGATGTATGTAAGGCCCATTTAAAATATGTTAACTTTTCTGCCCTAAAGTTAGTGGGCCTAAGGCCGGCCCAACGTATAAGGTCCTAAGGTCTGCCCTAATCCCACTCTCACTTTCATTCTCCCAGAAACGCAGCAGCCGTCAACCCTTCCTCC
>Ga0214542_1003218_pt1 | contig 33592 bp, 13 predicted proteins | sample CNSS1metaG_FD_160096 | JGI IMG/M metagenome (GOLD analysis project Ga0214542, IMG submission 160096) | Root nodule microbial communities from cowpea collected in UCLA plant growth center, Los Angeles, California, USA - CNSS1 | ecosystem: Host-associated > Plants > Roots > Nodule | place: USA...
TAATTAGTTTCTTCTTATGTTCTTTGTAGGAAAAAATTCAAGTATATGAATCAACATCATCATCATCATCTGTATCAAAAGAAATATCAAGTACTGATTCCTTAGCTTTTGCTTTCGGAAGCCAAGAGCACTGTGGACGTGTTAGGGGTTTGGGTTTGGGTCCTTGCCCATCTAAAGTGTTTGGCTCCAAGGGTCATTCATATAGTAGAGCATCTTCAAGTTATCCTTCTAATGCTCAGTTACAAAATCAGGTTAACTTTTTAGTTTTGATCATGATGCATTACTTTTATCAAATTTGATGTTTGAATATGTTATGTAAACCAAGATTGTCAAAAGAGCTCCATTTTGTTTCTTCAAAAGTAGAAAATAAGAGTTATTTTCTCTATTTTGATTATTTTGATTAATTTAATTAATTTTGTGTTTTAAAATAGGTTTCTACATTGACATCCCAACTCAATGAAATGAAGGCAATGGTTAATTTTTTGGTACAAAATTATCAAGGAGAGTTGCCTCGAGATTTTACTATGCATCATGCACCAAAAATAATATTTAAATCTTGATTTAATTAATATATGTTTGATATTATTATTTGGAAAGTTATTAATTATCATTATTTTTCAATGTTAGATATCTGGTCAAGGAAGTCTTCCTAACGAAGAAACAAATGATCAACATCCAACATCGCATTAGATGATATTTTTTGTTTACTTTTGAAATTTGTCAACAAATATGCTTCTAGGAAACTTTTGGTTAATTTTGGTTTTATTGTAGGTATATAGTGCATTGCTTATTATGTCACTGCCATTCAAATGCTACCTCTCCAACACTTATTATGTTAAGAGCATTATGACTGCTAGTCCATTATTGGTACCATTTGAATGAATATTTGTATTGATTGCTTATTTTGAAGTGGCATTGAAGGTTTTGCTTATTTGTATTGATTGATACCAAAATATTAAGTAATAAATAGAAAATTTTATAGAATAAGGTTCTTTTCGTACTCAAATAATTAATTAAACAAATCAATTATCAGGAAAGTACAACTTTAACATTATAGTAATGTCATAATAATATGAGCACTAACTTTTTGGTATTAACAGGGGTTTTCGAGGAATTAATGGGGGTTTTCGGAACCCCAAACATTATTGGAGTTTTTGTAAACCCCATGCATTACTGGGGGTTTTCGGAACCTCAGACATTAATGAGGATTTTCAGAACCTCAGGCATTAATGGGGGTTTTCAGAACCCCAGGCATTAATGGAGGTTTTCAGAACCCCAGGCATTGTTGGGGGTTTTCAGAACCCCAAGCATTAATGGAGGTTTTCGAAATCCCAAGTATTAATGGGAATTTTCGAAACCCCCGATAAGTTGTTCTACTCCCAGGGGTTGCTAAAAACCTCCGATAATCCGTAACCCGTGGTAAAATCATTAGTGTGGGTTAAAACTCCAGAAACACCGAATATAATCCCGCTAAAATCAATTATTTTTTTTAGTGATAAACACATTGCAAATAAATAATTTAACTACAGAAATGATATATAAATAATAAATTACTCAACAGAAATTTAACGGTAATACAGAAATAAACCTTTATTAAAATTACACATTCATGCATTGGCACCCAAAAGAAGAAGACATCGGGAAGACCTCCTCCCCACTGCACAAAATTAAAGAATCACTTTTATTTAACACGACCACAGAAAAACCAGTTTTCACGTCTTTAATTTCCATAGAAAAACGTCATCAATGAATCCAGCGTTCATGAATTGAAGGTCGTGCAGTCTCTCCTTATCTCCCCATCTTTCCCAGTCTTCACTCCGACCCTTCCCAGCTTCCTGATGGCCGCCACAAACGCTTCGTTGAAGTCCGCCGCGTTGTTCGCGAACCGAACCACCGTGGGCTGCGACGCGGCGTCCGAGAACAGCACCTGGTCCGAGCTCAGTAGCCCTTTTCCCGACACCAGGTCTTGGTAATACACATTGTCGAACACCGAACGGGTCTGCGGGTCCAGCGCCACCGCTACGGTGGGGTCGGGGTTTCTGGGGCACTCCGCCATCAGTTCCTGAGCGTAGGTGGCGTCCAGAGTGGGGTCCACCGAATTGGACGATGAGAACGAGTATAAACGGTTCGCGAACTGATCGCAGTGCGAAAATCCCACGGTGTGGGCCCCGGAGAGGGCTATCATATCCGTTTGGGTGAGACCGTTCTTCTGGAAAAGCGCGTTGAGTTGGTCCAAGTTGAAGCTCGCTTTCGGGAGGTTTCCTTCTACGCGAGATGCCTTCGAAATTAACCCGTCTCTGCGTCCAAGCTCTACTTTGAATGAAGGACCTCCAAGCTGACATCACATGGTGTAAACTTTTCATAAACTATTGTTTATAATAAAATATGTTCTAATATTTTAACTTTCTTATTTCAAAATTATGTTTTTTTAGAAAAACATTTCTTCTACTATTGGGCAAAGTCCCGATCATTACGTAAGGTAAAATAAATTTCCATTTAATAGTGACTATCGAAAGAGGTGTGAATGAGGCTTTAATATTTCTTATTATACACTACCATGTTTAATGATGTATTAATACCGAGTTCGACAATGGATGTAGTCAATATCGACAAAGTCAAATGCTTGCAACACACGACGATTAAGTGAGGGTGTGAATAAGATGTAATTATTTGAAGTTAAAAAATGAATGGAATATTGTATTTATTTATTTTATAGGTTGATGTGTTAAATTATAATAATATAGGTTACCAAGCCTATGACGTCTCTGGTGGCTAGTGCCAAAATGTCTGCGCATGAGACCACACCGGGGCATGTAGCTTCCACTGCTTGCTTTGCCTTGATCACAGTGTCAAACCCATCTCCTGGTAGTGAAAGATTTTCCGTGTAATCCTTCTCTGCGTCCCCATTTGGAGACGAAATTATCACAGAGGCATCACATCCCTGCATTCAATTCTCATCAACATCAATAATATACAACAATGAGATTCTTCATATCCATATTTTTCTAACATTTTCGTGCGCTGTAGTATTTCATCTTCAAGAATGAAATTTCAGAAGAGATGGCGATTACAGCACGAAATCACACTCATGTCTAGGAAATGCACAAACAACGAAACAGGTTTATGAAAAGTGAAGATAATATTCTGTATTTACACAAACTAATGAAAATACCTCAACAAAGCAATCATGGAAAAACAAACGCAGGGTTGCTTGTCCAGTTGTGATGGTCTGAGTAAACTTGTTAGTAACTGCTTGGGACACGATGGATTCCACGTTTGGACAAGATGAGTTATAGAAATTCTCTGATAATTGGCCTTCCCCCTTAGATATAAGCATCGTGAGAGCCAACAGAAAAACCATTAGAAAAATCCTAGTGATGATCTTCATCTTCTTCTTCTAGCTGCGTAAATGTCTCAACAACTTTGTATGTACCCTTCTGTTTATATATCTCTATCTTCCCGTGTGGTTAAGGAAGTGGCACAGTGGGATATACTAAAATTTGAAAGTCATAATCAAAAGAATGAGACAAAGTTGATTACTCGGTTACCCCAACCATGTGATATATAATAGCTGGAAGCTGTCTTCTTCAAGTAGTGGTCATTTTAACTTGCCAAAGTGAAACCTTACTCTTTTGAATTTTCCAGATTGGGTCTTACTAAGTTGGCTGTAACTGGTTCAATTATATTATTATATAAAAAAACCCATGTGCCACTAGCTTTTTTATTTTCTCATTCATGAAAACAAAATTTAATGCGCATGGCTTTTGAATATCATTTTCCCATTTTTACTATTTATTCTAGTTTTTTCTAGTTTAATTGTGTTTCGTAGGCTTTATAGACCATAAACACTTTTCTGATGGAGGTCACCGCCGGGAAATATTTGTGATATGTAGATATTTTTGTCTAGTTATTTTCTAATGGAAATAAAATGCCGTCGCAACTTCATATTAATCTGTTACTGAGTTTATTTAATTAATTTCTATATAAATTGTGAGAACCTTTTTGTCATAATTTGGGAACACTACAATAAAAACCTATTAGCGACCCTAAAAAACCCACTCAAATGAACAATGATAACAGTATATTAATGTTGGCGCTGCGTGGACCAAAAATCCACCCTAAAATTCTTGAAGATGTAATGTTTGTATCGGCCTGAGATACCTATATGCATCGATGTGATCCATACTAACACAACTTTTGTATTAAAATGATATTATCACTAGTGTTGATCTAGTTGAGACTATGTATTATTTTTTAAAACTTCTATTAGAGATAGTGTTGGTCTAGTTAATGCTTACTTTATATTTAAAAAAAAAAAAATCATCAGCAATAGCGATGCTTTTAATGAAAAAAAAAATGTGTTAGGTGATGATGTAAGGTCCAATTAATTCTGCCCCTTTTATTTTATAGATTGTCCAATCTTATGGGTCTAAGGGGTGGCCCAATTCGATTTCTGACCTAAAGTGCCCAAATCCTAACCTATGCTCACTTTTCGTAAAAACAGAAATCACACCTCCTAGAGTTGTTGCTGCCGTCTTCTGCTAGGGTTCCAAAGTTTCCTCAGATTCACGCTTAACTTGGCCTTAGTTCTGTTCACGTAAGTATCTTTTAATCCCTACCGCCTTTTTCTAGTATAGTTTTCGTGGTCACGGTTAGAAGCCCTGTAATAACTCGTCTTTGTCCGTTGTCCAGTTTGCGAGTCTAGTTCTAGAGCTGCTGTGCTCTTGGTTCAGTGTCAAAGTCCCGTACGAGCCCATTTCTAGGTAGGGAAGTTATGGCTTACTCCTATATTTCTTTTTCTGTGTTATTTGGCTGTTATTTCGAGGTCCTATGGTTGATGTGATGATATGTGAACTGTGAATGTATGAGTGTGTTGTTCTGGACTGTTAGTGGGTGGCTGTTGCGGGGAAACAGAGGCCAGACCTGATAATCTCGCCCAAGCGAGCCAATCTCGCCTAGGCGAGATGAATAGGGACTCGCCCAGACCCTTTTCATGCGAAAGGTCGCTCAGGCGACCAGCTCAGTTTTTTTGAGCGAGCGAGTATCTCGCCCAAGCGAGAGGGGGTCTCGCCTAAGCGAGATCCCGCATGAGCTCCTGCTTCCTTTTTCGAGCCCTCGCCTAGGCGAAAGGGGCTCGCCTGAGCGAGAGCCTCTCGCCTGAGCAAGACCCTTCTGCCTGAGCAAGAAGTTGGGCGAGAGGGTGGTTGGCCTTGATGCTTTCCTTGATTCCAAATGTTGACAATATGCTTGTATGGCTATTACCTTTAAAAATATGAACCGAATGACCTTTATGAATGGGATAGTGTATGAGTTGTGATTTGTGAGTTTTAACATGAGATGAGCATGATATATGTATGAGATGATTCATGGAATTAAAATGATGAGTTTGGTATGAGTTCGACATGAGACGCGAAAGGGTTGGTATCAATGTGGCATGATAATGATATGAGACGGAGTTCCATGTTCATGGTTCGAGAATAATGAGTTGGTATTGCTTGGCTGGGAATGCGAAAGAAGTGAATTATGAGGAACTGTATGTGATATATATGTATATATGCGTGTATGCATGTTGTATCTGTTTGATTGATTGAGAATGTTCGGTCCGTGTCAGTGCGTAATTCCTTGGGATCTCTAGGTGAGATTCTCAGGGTCGTGCTTCAGTGGTCGGGACGTAATCCCATGGCCCCTGTTAGTGGGTGCCCATGGTGGTTCCCCATCTATATAACTAGGTAAGGATTCAAGGTAAGGTTACATCCTGAAGCTCTAAGGAGTCAATTAGTCTCACCTAGAGTAGACTGACTCCTGTGGTGAGAGTAGCAGGAGGCTTGAAATTCATTAAGGGCTAACCTTGTGGTGAGGGAAATTGATTCATCGTAACACTTGTAACACATAGCTCGGGGGTGAGAAGAGGTATCCACGACAAGTGCAAGCATCCGCTGAATCCGACCAGGTTATATGTATCTGGATGAGTCGAGTTGTGTCTTAGTGTATTGTTTGGAAAGTCATAACATGTTTAATTGATGTGTGTATATGGGATTGTGAATATATATATATATATATATATATATATATATATATATATATATTTGATGGTATGGATGAAATCTTTTGCACTCTAGCTTACCCTACTTTCGTTGTTGTGTGTTCTGCTGTGTGGTACTCTCTTTTGCGATGATCATCAACTTGTTAGTGTGAGCAAATGCGAGGAACACCCGTGGACAACAGGAAAATGATAGTTCCGCTGCATAGTCCGCGTAGGCTGGACCTTATTTCTTGATGGGCTTTTCCTTAGGGCTATGGCCCATGTATTGCTCTATGTTTTATTACTGTACTTCGTCTGTTAGACTTTTCAACTATTTCTGTTGGCATCATGGTGTGCCTAGTTTTGTAGGGGTAGCGTTAAGGACCCCAGGACTGCGTTGTTATACTATTTATGTGTGGCGTTCTTTTAATTACGCTTATTAATTAAATGAGACGTTACAAATAATGATTTGGAGATAGATGATTGTAATGTAATTGTTTACAACAAGGAGAACAAGCGAAGTAGGAACAGTGGTGGTAATGTAGATCAGTGGTTGACAGGGAATGTACATGGGAATGCTTGTCGTGGTTCCATGAAAGAGGATTTGGAAATGCCAGGGAATTGCATAAGGAGCTTCCAACGATGTACATGAAGTTGAAGGCCTCATATACCAGCCTTCAATGCACACCCTCACTTCTCTCTTTTGTGCATGAACAATTTGATAAAATTAATCTATGATTTGTAATCGTTCAAGCAATACATGGATTCACAATATTTTGTAGCATCGGCTTGGTTAACCCAGTATTCAATGTTATTTATTTTGGTTAATTTGTGAGTTTGGTCCATTTAGATTAGATCAATTAATGTTTTAATTATTTTTTTTTTCTACTTCACGTCAGCCTAACCGGTGTTAGTTTTTTTATTTTTAACTAGTATACTGACCTCGTGTGTACGCACAAGACTATTTGTTTTATTTTGTATATTAAAATAATAAAATAGAGAAAGTATTATGTAATGAAATATTATGAAAATTAAGTTATACTGTTATAAATGATGTTAAAGTAATTAGTAAATCTAAGTGATGGAATAATAATTTAAATTTTAAATATAATAAATAGAATTGATATCACAATATAATATAGTTAATTGATTATAATAGTATATGATCTGTGCGAACATTTTTTTTTTGTTTTTTTTATTTTAAATTTTTTTTAGAATAATAATATACTTGTTATTATATTTATTTAACCATTAAAAATACTAATAATAATATTAATATAAATTATAAAAAATTTAAAAAATTAAAACTCTATTTAGCAAAAGTATTTAGTATTACAACATTTTCTATAATTAAAAAAAACACACTTATAATAATAACACCATTATGAATAATAATAATAATAATAATAATAATAATAATAATAATAATAATAATAATAATAATAATAATAATAACAATAATAATAATAATAATAATAATAATAATAACAATAATAATAATAATAATAATAATAATACAACTACATATATAAAGAGATAAACATCTTTGGTGTCCTTTTTGTTTTTTCAATTTCATCCTCTTAATTGTTATATTTTAAACTTAAATAATTATTTAAAATAAAAAATTTATTTTTTAGTTTTATTATTTTACTAATTTTAGTAACTTTTTTTTGAATTGAAATAATTATTCAAATGTAAAGATAAATAAACAACAAAACAAATAAAAGGATCAAGAAATTGAAACATATTCATACATAGTAAGTAAAAGTAAAATGTGTATGTAATTACAATAATAATAATAATAATAATAATAATTATTATTATTATTATTATAATTATAGTTCTAATTAATAATAGGTTTAATTAGTACCCACTTTCGTTCAGAAGTTTCAGTTTGGTATTGCTTTTAAAAAAGTTTCAATTTCGTCCAAACTTTTGAAATAGTGTTTCAATTAGATCCTTTTCAGAAAAAAAAAATTATTAACGTCGTTAACGGCGTGCCACGTGTCATCCTCTGATATTTTTTTTTAATTTAAAAAAAAAAATTGTCACGTGCCGAATCCTTGGTGTGACCCATAACATTGTCAATGCCACGTGGCAAGGTACCGCCACGTAGCAAGGCACTTGCCAATTGTCATTGTCTTGATTTCAATTTAGTCCCCACATGTGTCTATTTGTTTCAATTTAGTACTCACATATGTTTATTTGTTTCAATTTATTCCCCGCTCTATTTGTTTCAGTTTTGTTCAAATATTTTCTTTTTCAAAATAGAGAAATATTGTCTCTCTTTTAAGACAAAATTTATTATTTATAAATGTTATATTGATATTTGTTACTAAAAATGACTTATAAAATTAAGTATTGAAATTTATATTAAAATAGTGGTAAAAGTCATGAATAACAGATTTATGTTTTGTTATATTGATATTTGTTATACTCATGAATAACAAAGTTTTGGTAAATTTGTTATTCATGACTTTTATCACTAAATTTTAATATGAATTTCAATACTTAATTTTATAAGTCATTTTTAATAACAAATATAAATATAACATTTATATAAATAATAAATTTATGAGACACAATATTTCTCTATTTTGTAAAAATATATTCAGAGAAAATTGAAACAAATATAGTGGAGACTAAATTGAAACAAATAAACATATATCGTGTACTAAATTGAAACAAATAGACATATGTGGGGACTAAGTTGAAATCAAGACAAAAACACTTGGCAAGTACCTTGCACATGGCGATAGCTTACCACGTGTCATTGAGAATGCCATATGTCACACCAAGGATTTGACATGTGGCAATTTAAAAAAAAATCAAAAAAAAATTAAATTTTTTTTAAAAAAGTTAAAAAAATGAAAAAAAAACACAGGCTGACACGTGACATAACGTTAATGGCGTTAATATTTTTTTTTTCTGAAAAAGACTTAACTGAAACATTTCTTAAAAAGTTGGGACGAAATAGAAATTTTTTTAAAAGTGGGTACTAAACTGAAACTTCTGAACGAACGTGAGTATTATTCGACTAATTAAGTCTTAGTAATAATAGTAATAATAATAATAATAATAATAATAATAATAATAATAATAATAGTAGTAGTAATATAATAATAGAAATAATTGTAATTAATAATGATGATAATAATACTTATATTTCGTAGTAATATTGATCGTAATAATTATAGTTGATAACAATAATTATAGTTAATAATAACAATAATTATTATTATTATTATTATTATAATTAGAGTTGATAATAATAATAATTATTATTATTATTATAATTAGAGTTATCATTGATAATAATAACAATAATATAATAAATATCATGAAAATTAGGTTATACTGTTGTAAATGTTATTATTAATGAAATGAAGTTATAAATTCAGTTTAAAATATAATAAATAAAATTAATATCACAATATGGTGCAGTTAATTGATTTTACAAAATAATTATAGTAGTATATAACATGTGCATATACGCACATTTTTTTATTTATTTCAAATATGTTTAGAATAATAATATTATTGTTATTATATTTATTTAACAATTAAGAATAATAATAATATTATTAATAAAAATTATAAATTTTAAAATTTTAAAAAAATAAAAATCTATTTAGCAAAAGTATTAGATGTAACACCCCATTTAATTAATAACGTAATTAAAGAAGCGTCACACTAGAATAATAACGTAGCGCAGTCCTGGAGTTTAAACTCACTCCTTACAACGTAAGGCACACCACGGTACCATAAGAAAAACCAAATATGAAGTTAAAAGGAATATAGGAGATCACAAGTCAAACAGAATACATGGGTCGTGGCCCTAAGAAAAGCCCAACAAAAAGAAATAAAACATCAGCTCCAGCCCAGATGGACTATGCAGCGGAGTCACCATTCCCCTGTTAACCGCGAGAACCTCTCGCTTCTGCTCACATCAATAATTTGATGGTCATCGCAAAAGAGAAGAACCACACACAAAACAATCAAACAAGCAAAGGGTAAGCTAGAGCCAAAATCATTTCATCAATGAAATCAGATACATATTCACAGTCCATTATACATACATCACACAAGCATGTTACGACCTCCCAAGCAATACACTACGACTCGACTCGACTCATCCGGATACATATAACCTGGTCGGATTCAGCGGATGCTTGCACTTGTGGTGGATACCTCTGCTCACCCCCGAGCTATGTGTTACAAGTGTTACAATGAATCAATTTCCCTCACCACAAGATTAGCCCTTAATGAGTTTCAGGCCTCCTGCTACTCTCAACACAGGAGCCAGTCCACTCTAAGTGAGACTAACTGACTCCTTAGAGTGTTAGGATGCGATCCTTACCTTGAATCCTTACCAAGTTATATAAATGGGGCACTACCATGGACACCCACTATAAGGGGCCATGGAATTACGTCCTCACCACTGAAGCACCACCCTGAAGTCCCACCTAGAGACTTCAAGAAATTACGTACTAACCACATGACAAACACACACCAACAGCCAAGTAACAGATACATATATCATACATAGGAACCTCATCCCCTCATTCGTAACCAATCCTTATTTCTCATACGTTGAATCAATACCAACTTGTCATTCCCAACCATGAGTAAAGTGTTCCTCCTCATACCAAAGCCATGCCACTGGATTACCAACCATCATGTCCATTGTTGCTCATGTCAAACTCGTGACCACATATATACATATATTCAACCTCTCGAGTATAATTCATATAAAGATTTTGTCAAACTCATGATTCACACATAAGACCCTCTCCCAATCATGCATAATCATTCCCATTAAGCCATCATACAATAACTCATACAAGTACCAGCTAAATATCCAAGCACAGAGGGAACCCAAATCAGAACGCATTCTCGCCTAGCTCGTCGCTCAGGCTGGAGGGTCTCGCTCAAGCGAGAAAGACTCTCGCTCAGGCGAGCTCCCTCCGCCTAGGCGAGAGCTCGACCGACACACCACAACGGCCTCTGCGCATTCTCGCTTAGGCGAGACTCCCCTCGCCTAAGCGAGACACTCGCTCGCTTAAAACTGAGTTGGTCGCCTGAGCGACCCCTCGCATAAAAAGTCTGGGCAAGCCTCTGATCATCTCGCCTAGGCGAGACAGGCTCGCCTGGGCGAGATTATCAGTGCTCGCCACTATTCACGCCTGCATCACACATAAACATACACCAAATAGGAAAACCAGCCAGTCCAAGCATCCAAGACAGTTATCAAACTCAAAAATCATGAAACTAAAACGGTACAAATCACAATCACACCAGACAAGGGGATTCTAGCTTCCCTTACCTGGAATATGCTAGTACAGAACTCAACCACAAACACGGACACCACGGCTCTAGGGGTATGCTTATGAAGAGAAGCGAAAAAATTGGTTCGAACAAGTGCGACGGAGCCCCAAGGCTAAACCCTATTGGAGAGGGTGACGGCTACTCAAAGGGGGTTAGGAAATTTGTTTCAACAAAGTGAGAGGAATGAGGTTTAGGGCAGACTTAGGGTTTGTTCCCCTTTTGGGCCAACCCTTAGGCCCAACTCACATGGGGCAGCCCCTTTTAATTTAGGGCAGAAAATATTGGGTCTTACATTAGACATAATAACGTTTTTTATAATTAAAAAAAGCACTTATACTAATAACATAACTATGAATAGTAATAATAATAATAAAAAAAATAATGATACTAATAATAACAAACAAACGATAATAATAATTTTTATGCTATAAATATTAATGTCAATGCAAATACCAAGGCTAATGTTGACATACTAATAATCTATAATTATATAGGTTAAAATACATTTTTGGTCCTAATTTTCGTCAAGTTTTTTCAAATAAGTCCTAATTTTGGTTTTGTGTTCAAATAGGTTCCAATTTTCATCAATTTTGTTTAATTGAGTCCTTTTTTGTTAACATGATTTAAATCATTAACAACCATGAAGAGTGATTGTCACGTGTCACTTCGTAGTTTTTTTGAACTTTTTTTTATTTTTATTTTTATTTTTCTAAATTTTTTAAATGTACACGTGTCAATCCAATAGCGTGCCACGTGTCACTTCGTGATTTTTTTTGAATTTTTTATTTTTAAATTTTTTTAAATGTCCACGTGTCAATCCAGTAGCATGTCATGTGTCAAAGTCAATGTTCTATATTCAATTTGGTCCTTGTATTTGTTATTTTTGTTTAGTTTAGTCCCAATTTTTGTTAACATTAAGCAATTTGAGACGTGGCATGCTACTCGGTTGACACGTGGACATTTAAAAAAATAAAAAAAATTCAAAAAATTCAAAAAATTCAAAAAAATTCAAAAAACCCATGAAGTGACATATGGCAGTCATTGTTCATGGTCGTTAATGATTTGAACGGTGTTAGCAAAAAAAGGATCCAATTGAACTAAATTGACGAAAATTGAGACCTATTTGAACACAAAACAAAAATTAGGACTTATTTGAAAAAACTTGACGAAAATCGAGACCAAAAAGGTATTTTAACCAATTATATATAAAGATATACATTAGCAACAAAAAAAATTAAGAATGACAACTAATTAAAATATGATCTCATAGTAAATAAAATTAAGATGTGTGTTTAACTATAATAGTAATAATAATAATAATCCACTAACTAAATATATAAAGACATACACATTTTTTATATGACCTTTTTTTGTTTTTACAATTTTATTCTCTTAATTATTATTTATTAATTTTAAATAATTATTCATAATAAAAAATTATTTGTCAGTTTTATCATTCTACTAATTTTAGTAACTATTTTTTTTCAATTCAAAAAATACCAAGATATAGAGATAAAATGAATAGCAAAACAAATACAAAGAGCAAATAATTTAAATGTGATCTCGTAGTAAATAAAAGTAAAATATGTGTCTAACTATAATAATAATAATAATAATAATAATAATAATAATAATACCACTATAATAATATCACGTAATGATAAAAAAATAATATTAATACTACTACTACTAATAATAATATTAATATTAATACAACTACTATTACTAATAATAATAATATTAATATTAATACAACTACATATATAAAGAGATAAACATCTTTGGTGTCCTTTTTTATATTATCAATTTTATCCTCTTAATTATTATATTTTAAATTTAAATAATTATTTATAATTAAAAAATTATTTTTCAGTTTTATTATTTTACTAATTTTAGTAACTATTTTTTAAATTGAAATATTTGTTCAAATGGAAAGATAAATGAACAAAAAAAAAAGAAAAATGACAAGTAATTGAAACATGATTCCTACATAGTAAGTAAAAGTAAAATGTGTATCTAACAATAATAATAATAACTATTATAATAATTATAGTTCTTAATAATAATAATAATAATAGTAATATAATAATAGAAATAATTATAATTAATAATAATGATAATAATATTTATAGATGATAGTAATAATGATTATTAATTATAATTGAGAATAATAACCCGTGACGGATCTTGACCAATAATTTTGGAGGAGCCAAAATAATTTATAGTAAAAAATTTTGAACTCATCAATAATTTATTTGGAATAAAAATCTCCAGTTATTCCTTTTTGAATGTAAATAACCATATTGTGTTCAAGAAATTCATCTTTCATCTCATTCCAAATTTTGTTTTGATAATCTTCGTTGTAAAAAATGAAACATTAAGAGTTAAATAAAATGAATTACACAATCAATCAAGTAAAATATCTTTAATTTGTTTATTTTTGTCAAAGATTGACATAATTCAATAATGGTCTACAAATCCTTCTTATTTGAATGGGTATGAACATCAACAATGAAATGTTGGAGTGAAATTTTAAACTAATCATATATTTATCAATATACTTATTTTTTTTAAGTTTAAGACAAAGAAATAATTTATCATAATCTAATAAAAATTAAGACATAATTACTAACAAAAATATATAGTAGTAATAATATTATATATTACAAATAAGAGTATTAACTTTACTACTAATAATGTTAATAATACTAATAATACTAATAATAATAATATATAATATATAATAGTAACATATAATAATAATAACAATTATTATTATTATTATAATACTAATATTTGTTATAATTTTACTACTATCACTATAAATAATATTATTAATAATTATAAATACTAATACTTATAAAAATATTACAAATAATAATATTATTTATAATTAATATTATAGTTGAAATCATAAATAAATGAAAAAATAAAAACAAATTGACTTTTGTAGGATTTGAACTCGGGTCCTTTTGTACCATAGTTTTAAAATGACGAAAAAACTAATTTTGGTGACACGTGTCAATAAAAAAAATGGGTAATGTAGTAATTTTGATAGTATCTTATTTTCTTAATATGTAATAGATGTAATAGATTCAATAATTAACTTCTTTATGTCGCATTAGCTTATTGACTAAATATTAAATGTTATAGCGTTGGTTTGACCCATGTTATTTTTTTTATCTTTAATTCAAAAATTAACTTCTTAGAGTCGACCTAATCGACTATAACAATTTTTTTTTTAATTTTATTAAATTTTAGCGTCAATCTAATTCAATTTTTTTAATTTAAAGGCCTAGCCCACTCTAACTATTTTATTTAAGATTCACTAAATGTTAGCTTAAACTTGATCCACATGCTATTTTTTTATTGTTAATTTAAATATTAACTTCTTAGTTCGACCTAACCCACTCCATCTGAATTTTTTATTTTTTAAAATTTATTAAATGCTAGTGTCGGCCTTATACTATTTTTTTATTTTTAATTCAAAATAAATGCATTTTTGTTTCGTCCCTTTTTGTGTCTATTTCACTAACATAATTAGCTTCCATTATGTGTTTGGTGTTATTTTATGTAGCTAATTGTTTGTATTCTTGTAGTGGACAATCTTCTATGTTAAACTGAGAGGATGTGATATGATGTAAGAAAAAAGGAGGATGATTTTTTTTGTGCTTTAAAATTCAAAGAAGTTTAAAGCCAATTTTTAGTCTCTCTTGAGTTAGAGATTCTTTCATATTTACAAGAACCAATGGTTTTGGTTTTCTAATTTACTTAGACATTAGAAATCTTAAAGTAATTAGGCCATATGTACTAAAATTGAACTCAAACATATTACATTTAATGTTTTTTTTATTTTGTTGAACTGATTAAGTGTGCGATCTTTATAGTTATTGTGATTCTAGTGCCATTCTATCTATTGATCGACCTAAGTCGTAGTCCTTTAACTATATTGAATTTTGTCCTTTTATCGAGACTGATCACCCCTCTTTGAAAAAGGTCGAGCTAAGAAAAAATTATCATTAAATCAATTTAAGTTGGCGTATACATATGATTTGCTTATGAGAATATAGTTTGTGGGTTTGGTCATTTGCCAATCTGGCATGATGACAATACAACTTGTTTAAATCAAGAGTAGTTGAATTTCTTTTAAAAATTTTTCTAAAAGAATCTTCTTCTTTAAGTTCTTTTCAAAATTTGTTTCAATTTAAAAAGCACAGAATTAATTTGAGAATCCAATTTACAAGAATTGAAAAGCAATAAAAAGGAGAGATAAAGCAAGAGAAAGATCATACAACAAATTTATAGTGGTTCAAATTTAACAAATCATACATCTAATTCTATGTTTTTCTCCTTTAAAAATTAGCTTCATTAACAATCAAATGTTTGTATACAAAGCAAAACAACAATTACAAACATAAACAACAATCAACTCATGAACTCTCAAGCCTTTATCCACTCTTGATCACATAAGAGGATATAAGCTTTGTCAACTCTTGATCTAGGTACCACAAGATAACATAATGAAAATTAACAATAGAAATGAACAAAGTTTACCCAACACCAAAAAACCACATAAGGAATTAAGAATTCAACACAACCTTTAATTCTTGAAAGCTTTGGAAGCACTTAAGAAAATGTGTAAAATAGTTTTTGTTGATCTTAGTATAATTGACTATATATGATTGCAAAGTTATTTCAAATATTGTGACTAATTCTTTATTTAGAGGTTTAGAAACACTAATTTAAAACATTATTTGATGCATTTAATTTATTAAAGAAAATTGTTAATTGGTTATCCCAACTGAATTTTGAAAAACACTTACAATGTCCTTTTGTAAGTTTATGCATCTACCTTATTACTGGTTTCCATATAATATCCTTATGTCTATGATTCTTCATCACTTTGGAGTCAATGTACATGGATAACTCTTCTGATAAGGTCATTTTGTCATGGAAGCGCCAAATCCTCGCTCCAATCAGTGGAACACCAAACAATCCACGAGCAAGCGTCCTCAGGTTGTAGCGGAAACTCGAATCTCTTAGGGAGAGATCGATTCTCTCTTGAACTCGTTCCAACGGAAGCCTCTCAGACTCTCACTAACTTGGTAACCCTAGAAGGTAAAGACCTAAACTAGGAAGAGGAGCTAGATGAAAATGGGGATAAACCTCTCATATATTCATCAATAACTACCTTTACAAAGAGGTTGGCTTGCCTTTTATAGATGGAGAAGGCAGCCAGAAATAAAATAAACGGAAGAAGAAGGGTGGAAGTCGTCTAACATAATCTTAACGATGATAGATTAATAGGGTAGGTTGGCTGTCAACTAATACAAACCCTACGTATTAAAGGTGAGTTGTGTTTGAGCGATTGGAACAAACCCTAGCAGAAGGTTGGGAGGCGTAAGGAGAAAAGTGAAGCCCTAATTGATTTTGGGGCGATCTATTGGCTCAACAAGGCAAAGGAGATGCTGAAGCGAGATTTTGGGCTACTGGAAGATGATAGAATCTCAGCCCAATAAGTAAAGCATCCTTGCTTGGTCCGTGCAGCCACAATTAAATGCTCCTCCCCCACGAAATTTAAAGTCTATTAAAACATAAACGTTTTATAAAGCATTAAAATATTCCTTAAAAGCTTTTCTTATGGTAGCCTCACTCCAGCTCTATGCCTCACCAGCTCCACCTACAACATCATTTGCTCCCGTATAACGAATTACACGATCATCACCAATCACAAACAGATAGGGTGAGCTAACAATATAAACATTTTATAACCAAGATGAAATAAAATACACACACACAGTCGTCGGAGAACCATAATTCTCCAATTCAGAAAACATGGCCAACACCATGCTCATCCACGTTTTACATCCTTGGATGATAACCTTAAGATATCCTTTGTTGCCACAAGCCACAACTCGTGGTTCCACCATCTACAAGCCACAACTCATAGATATACGTGCGGGACTATCATGTTACAAACCACCATTCGTAATGTCAGGTGGAGTTCCCAATACGAAACATAATTTGTATTCTCAACACAAGATTAGCAACATCAATGGTCATAACCTGTGATTGCTCAATCAAGTGGAGACCATCTGTACGAGCCACAACTCGCACACTCACACCGGTACCAACTCTCCAAGCCACAACCTGGGATCGCCACGTGTTCACCCTCTATTCCGACCCAAAACTCAAGGAATTCTCCAACAAGGTCCATATAAGAGGTATCATCCAAAACTTTGTAGACCACACACCATGCAAAGAAAACAGACCCTTGCCCCTGTGTTATCGGCTAGTGTTTCCTAAGCGCTGTCAGGCGAATAGCAATTGCAGACCACCTGGCGAAAACCTCATGCCGCCATGCGCCAAAAACCTCAAAAGACCTTGGTTCTAAAGGTATCATCTAGCGGGATGTCCCTCACCGCGGGGCACCACACGTTCCAATGGTTCTCTATCATTGTAGCTATCGCCTGACTGTCCATACCTCACTACCAAGTGCTACACCAATATAGCGAGTCTTACTTTTTTTTTTCAATCCAAGCACAGTTACTAACACACAATCTACACAACCACTCACTGATGTGAAACCCATTTGCACAAGGGCTGACTTATGATCTTTAGGGATACAACCTTGTAAGAAACTTGGATGATTAGAATAAGATTTATGACTACAAGATATTTCAAGGCAGAATTGGGTTTTCTTTCTGAAAATTGGGTGAAGAAGAAAGAAATAAGAGGTGAATAAAAAAATGGAAGGAAAGAATCACTCTTTCCAAAGGAGGCAACACACAAAGGATGGGAAAGTCCTTTGAACAACCAAGTGTTCTTGAATCACTCAAGAACTTAGGAGAATCACTCTCACTAATAGATAGAAAAGATAATTTTTGAACAAAACTCAACTTGTTTTCATTGATAAAAATGGTTTAGCTTATATAGGACTTTTAACCATAAGAATTATAAAACACCCATTAATTGTCATTATATCCCACTAGAGCTAATAATAATCCACTCAAGCTAATAATGATCCACTACTTAATGGCTGATTGTAACTGAATTGTGACAGCCAAAAGTCATCCAAAAGCATTCAACAAAGTTCCTCTTGGTCTTCCAAAGGTTGGTTCTTAAGTTGGCAAATGGGCCCTTATTACAACTTGAAAATAAAGCGACTAAGGAATTTTGTATCCCTGTCACTCACAATGCTCCTTAGTAGTCCATGAAGTTTCAGTATTTCCTTGAAAAATAATTCAACCACATGACAAGCATCATTCACCTTCTTGCAAGGTATGAAGTGTGCCATTTTAGAAAACCTGTTAACAACCACAGACATAGAATCCTTTCCATTCTTTGTTTTTGGCAGCCCCATAACAAAGTCCATAGAAATGTTAGTCCAAGAATATTTAGGAACATGCAAAGGAGTATATAATCCATGAGGCTTAATCTTAGATTTATCCTGTTTACACATAATGCAGTGATCACAAAACTTATGCACATCATGTTTCATTTGAGGCTAAAAGAAATGCTTTTGCAAAATGTGCAAAGTCTTTTAAACCCCAAAATGACCCATCAAACCCCCCTCATGTGATTCAATCACAAGCAAATCTTTAATGGAACACTTAGGCACACACAATTTATTTGCTTTAAACAAGAATTCATTATGCCTATAGTAACCATTTTTAGAAAACTTTTCACATGTAGCAAATATTTCAGCAAAATCCAGATCATCCTTATACATGTCTTTCAAAGATTAAAGACCAAACAATTTAGTTTCAAGCATAGAAAGCAATGCATGCCTCCAAGAAAGTGCATCAGCCACTATATTTCCTTTCCCCTTTTTATACTTGATGATGTATGGAAATTGCTCCAAAAACTCTACCCATTTAGCATGTCCCTTATTAAGCTTACCTTGTCCTTTCAAGTATTTCAAGGACTCATGATCACTATGAATGACAAATTCTTTGGGTAACAAATAGTGTTGTCAAGTCTTTAAAGCTCTAACCAAAGCATACAATTCGTTATTATAAGTAGAATAGTTAAGGCTAGCCCCACTTAAGTTTTCACTAAAATAAGCAATTGGATGTCCATCTTACAGCAAAATAGCCTTAATACCCACATTTGATGCATCACACTCAATTTCAAAAGATTTTGCAAAATTAGGCATGGCAAGAATAGGTGTATTAGTTAGCCTATGCTTAAGGGCAGCAAAGGCCTCCTCTTGTTTCTCTCCCCATTTAAAACCCACATTCTTTTTAACAATTTCATTTAGGGGTGCAGCCAAGGTACTAAAATTCTTAACAAAACCCTTCACCTTACTGACAGTCTTAGGTGTAGGCCATTCTTGGATGGCCTTGACCTTTTCCTCATCAACTTGTACACCTTTAGCACTCATAACAAAACCCAAAAACACCACATGATCAGAATAAAAGATGCAATTTTCCAAATTGGCATACAAATTTTCTTTTCTAAGCACATCCAAAACAGATTGCAAATGCTCAACATGCAACTCAAGACTGGTGGGATAGATCAAAATATCATCAAAGTACACCATAACAAATTTACCAATAAACTCTCTTAAAACATGGTTCATTAACCTCATAAAAGTACCAGGTGCATTTGCCAAACCAAATGGCATAACTAACCACTCATACAATCCATATTTAGTTTTAAAGGCAATTTTCCATTCATCACCTTCTCTAATCCTAATATTATTATAGCCACTTTTAAGATCAATTTTAGAAAACACACATGCATCATAAAGTTCATCAAGAAGATCATTTAACCTTGGAATTAGATGCCTATACTTGATGGTGATATTGTTTATGGCTCTACAATCAAAACACATCCTCCATGAGCTATCCTTTTTGGGCACTAGGATCATAGGTACAACACATGGACTCATGCTATCCCTCACCAAACCTTTACTCGTGAGTTCAGTAACTTGTTTTTCAATCTCTTTGGTCTCTTGTGGGTTGCTCGTATAAGCTGGTCTATTGGGCAAAGAAGCTCCCAGAATTAGATCAAACCATTAGGGATACTTGATGGAAACACATCTTTATAATCCTGCAAAAGAGACTCGATACTAGAGGGCAATTCAAATTTTCCAAATTGGTTAGCATTTAAAATCTGATTTTGACAAAACAATAAGTAGAGCGGCTGCCTTGCACAAAGCACCCTCCTCACCTCGCTTTCTCTTGCTAAATAAAGTTTTTTACCCTCAAATGTTTCATTTTCTCTCATTTTCCTCTCAAGTGTTTCACTCTTTTTCTTTTTCCTTTCAAGTGTTTCACTCTTTCTCTCATTTGCTAACTTTTCTCTCATTTTTATTTTATCCTCACACACCTCTTTAGGAGACAAGGGTTTGAGAACCACGTTGTTATCCTGATACATGAAAGAAATTTTGTTAGTGAAGCCATCATGAATGGCTTTGATGTCATACTGTCACGGTCTTCCCAAAAGAATATGGTTGGCCTTCATGGGAACCAAATGACATAAGATCTTATCTTGATATTTCCTAATGGAGAAAGAGACTTTAGCTTGTTGTTTCACTTGGACTTCTTCTCCTTCACTAAGCCATTGAAGTTTGTATGGCCTAGGATGTGGTTTAGTGTCCATGTTCATCTTTGACACTAATCTTTAACTCACCACATTGGTACAACTTCCTCCATCAATGATTACCAAGCATACATTACCATTAACTGAACATCTTGTATGAAAAATATTCTCCCTTTGAGATGCATCCTCGGCCTTGACTTAACTTCCCAGCATCCTCCTAATCATGTACAACTCTCCTTCATTAGGTTCCAATTCTCCATCACTTTCTTTTTCCTTTTCACCACTATCTTTATAATGACTTGTGAACTCCTCATTATCCTTAAGAAGAACAACCTTCTTTGTAGGACACTCATAGGCATAATGTCCCATGCCTAAACATTTAAAACATTTCACTTCTCTAGTCCTCTTTGGCGGATGTTCAGGTTTCTTTTGAATTGTTTTTCCTTCGTTAGAAAGCGTTGAATTGCTAGAGGAGGCAGCACCTTCTTTCTTCACTCTATTCTTCTAGTTTTAAGAATTGAAATTAGTAGAATTCTTTCTTGTTGTACTCTTTCTTTTAATTTGTTGTTCTAACTGTATGGCGTTATGAAAAAGATCATCCATCTCCACAAACTCCTGCAACTCAACAACATCTCTAATATCATGATTTTATCCATTAAGGAAACATGCCATAGTTACCTTAGGATCTTCTTCAATTTTGGCTTGGATGGTAAGAATCTCTATCTCCTTATAATACTCTTCCAGTCCCTTGCTTCTTTGAGAAATTCTTTGTAGTTTCAATTTTAAGTCCATGTGGAAGCTAGAAGGTACATACCGCTTCCTCATGATCTATGATGCACAAACATGATACGAGTCGTATCCGACACAGCGATTCGTCTTATCTTAAAAAAATATAAGTTACGATACGTATCTGATACGATAATTTTATAATGAAATTATACATGTTATTCTTAAATTTTGAGATGTTTGGAATTGTTTTTATGTGTTTAGATACTTAATTTTAGATTTTTTATGATTTTATAATTTTTTATAATATATAATATTTTTATTTGTTATTATCAATACTTTAAAATTCAATTTATATCTTATTTGAAGTTATTATTATTTATTGTTATTATTATTTAAAAATTCAGTTTAAAAATCATTTAAAATATACATTCTCACATATTAACACACTAGAAAACAAGCAAAACGAGATTATTTGATGGTCTGAATCTGTGAGTGTGGTACTGAAAAAAGAAAACATAAAACTAAATCAATCATATCAATATGTGCAATAGTTTAGATAGACGATTTTTGAATGTATTTTTACATATCGATGTCAAATACGTCTGCGACACTGATATGTAGCCTCCTCCAACGTGTCCATGCATTAGAGCTCATGATCCTTTTCATCTCAGCCCAAGTGTCCACTATAGGCTCCTCATCTCTAATCCTCTCTCTTTGCAACTTGTTCCATCAAATTAAAGCATAATCAGAAAATTCAGTTGTTGCAAGCCTTACCTTTTGCTCCTCACTATAATTATTGCAAGAAAATACATGCTCAATTTTGAGCTCCCACTCCAAGTAAGCTTCAAGATCACTCCTCCCCTTGAAAGGTGGCACATTCAACCTTACTCCTTCTATTCTCCCTTCATTCCTTTGTGGCCCTCCTCCTCCTCTTGGCGGGGTTCTATTCTCTAGTTGATCCATCTATCATGAAACTCATCTTGATGTTGCTTCATCAACCTCTCCAAATGTTGAGATAATGCAGCAATTTGCATTTGAATATCATTCCTTTCTGCCTTAATTAACAAATAGATCAAGGTAAAAAGAACAATATATATATATATATGGTGTTTGAAAATTTTCTCACCTACTCAAGTGTTTGCACTCACAGATTGGCTTTTACTATAATAAAACATTCTTGCCTTTTACCACTCAAATTCTCCTTGGGTTCTTAGGCAATTCAAGAGATGATGACAACAATAAAGAACAGTTCTCCAATATGTGCACGAAAATTCTTGTGGGTAGAAAAAGAAAGGTTAGCAAAGAAAAGGGGTAAGAAAAATATGTAAAAAAGAGAAATCAACAACAATCCTTCAAGAACACCAATATATTACCTTATAACAAATGTTCAGAAGTATGAATCATTCGGCCCAATTTTTCTTTTTTTTATCACTTTCAGTACAATTACAAATTGTAGTAACTCTTTTTTTTTTCTACAAGGGCTTAACTATTGCAATGATTCAGGACAATCGTAAATAATATGAGTAATAAGGTAATGAATTGGAAGGATGTTACCAATTTAACGTTCAAACCCTTAAATCAAGGTTATGAATACCAAATTATGTGAAACACATTTGTACAAGGGTTGACTTAGGATCTTTAGGGTTACAACCTTGTAAGAAACTTGGATGATTAGAATAAGATTTATGACCACGAGATAATTCTAGGCAGAATTGGGTTTTCTTTCTGAAAATTGGGTGAAGAAAAAAGAAATAAGAGGTGAATAAGAAAAATGGAAGGAAAGAATCACTCTTTCCAAAGGAGGCAACACACAAAGGATGGAAAAGTCCTTTACTACAACCAAGGGTTCTTGAATCACTTAAGAATTTAGGAGAATCACTCTCACTAATAGATAGAAAAGATAATTTATGGACAAAACTCAATTTGTTTTCATTGATAAAAATAGTTTAGCTTATATAGGAGCTTTAACCATCAAAATTACAAACTACCCATTAATTGCCATTATATCCCACTAGAGCTAATAATAATCCACTCAAGCTAATAATGATCCACTACTTAATGGCTGATTGTAATTGAAATTGTGGTAGCCAAAAGTCATCCAAAAGCATTCAGCAAAGGTCCTCTTGTTCTTCCAAATGATTGTTCTTAAGTTGGCAAATTGGCCCTTATTACAACTTGAAAATAAAGCAAAACTAAAGCCCATTAATTGGTTAACCCAAAGCATAATCTGGTCAGCCGATTTTATAAAGCATTGGGCCTTTATTTAAACAAACTAACAACTTAAAAGAAACTATAGAAAAATGGTATTTTAGTCCTTCTCCATTTGGGCCATGATGCAATTCACAACCCTACTCTTTTCTCCTTGAAATTTTGGCTTGTATTCAAACAATATGGACAACACTTACTGCAAAGCTTCTTTTGCTTTCCTTACTCTCTAGCCCTTGTCATAGGTCCTCTAAGTTCTTCAAATGGATCTTTGCCCTTGCTCATTGTCACATCTCGATCACTCATCCTGGGTATCACAATCCTAGGTAGTTACTGTCCTCACTAATTCCAATTATCTTGACCCATCTCATGAGCATCAGTTCGCTAGATGTTGTCACATATGTAAAATCCTGAGTATTCACACTTTCATTTCAACTGATAATTATTGTCCTCTTCCTTTAATCATAACTACAACCCTAATTCAACCTTACTAAATTATAACTTTAGTCCCCTACCACATTATACTACATTTTAGAAATGTAATTGAACTCTTTGTTAAACTTAGATAACTCAACAGAGATCTCAAATGACTAAGTCTTTTTTCTGTAGCCCTCTCCATTCATAATCCTGGTTTAGCTACAAACTGCACTGTATTTATTTATCACAATTCTTCCAAATCACAAATCAACCCGTAATTTAACTCATGCTAGTATTTATTCATTTATCACCTAAGCCCGTTATCCAAAAGTCTATAAATCCATTTATATAAAGACATTTCGCCCAACAGAACCCTAACCCAGCATTGCACCCCAGCCATGCAATGCCAAATTCACTACGCTAGCGCCTAGCGGCAAGCATGGTGTCGCTAGGCGATGCATAGAATTTTGGGTACAACCCAGAGATTCCTGAACCTGTAAAGGCTCCAAAAACCCAAAAATATTTCCCACTTTACCTTCACAATTCCACAAGCAATCATACTTCAAAGGGTAATTAATATCATCTTAAATGTGAACACCCCAATTCTTAACGTAATTCACACATCGAATTTTCCTATATTCAAAATTCCCCAATTTTCATACCCTAAGATTTATTCATGCCAACTTTCATCCAATTAATTCAATTAACAAAGTAATTCAACAATTATTAATATTCAGCATTCCATTAGCATGTAAAGATCCATTTTCCCCAATCAGAATAAACCAGAACACACAAAAACCCAAAATCGAGTTAATTCTACTTGTGTTGTCTGGCGGGTGTTCATCGTCGTCAGGCAGTTCATGTCAAAACCCAAAACTGGGTCATTCCTATTTTGTCACCTAGCGACCAGTTTGTGCCGCCATGCGATATTTTGCAGAATTCTAGAAACTAGAAGCAATGCATATCAGTCGTCTGGCGGGTCTTTAAAACATTGTAGACACCCATCACAGATACATACAATAATTCATGGAATTATCATGATTAAATTAACTCAATGACAGCTCCCCTAACCTGGTATTCCTTGCTCCTAGAGTTTCTTCTTGATTCACAATTTCAAAGCAACCAACCAAATTGGTATTCCTATTTAGCACCAACCAAGGTTCAAACACACAACCATACAATTTCAAAGCAAGTGCACAACCAAATCAACCAATTCAAGTTTCATGATAATCCTTAGACATCTAGGATTAAATTACCATGCACCATGGTCAAGCATATTATTAAAATAATAAAATAATTAATTTAACATACAAATGGCATTCATAGGACTCGAACGCAAGTCCTTTCAACATGACCAAGTACTCTTAACAACTTAAGCTAATATTATTCCTTGTCATAAATTTGAACATTAAATTCCTTAAAGGTTCTCATTACCCGCATTTATCAAATAATTATTTATTTAATTTTCACGAGCCTTACACAAAGGAATAATGAAACACAATAAAAGAAATTTGGGCCTAAAATACAAACCTAATGAAAATGCTAATTACACCACACAATTCGTTATTGCTTTACGATTATTTAAGAAATTAAAAACAAACAAATAAAGAAGACTACGCCTAGGCGTTGGCCCAAGCTATAAGGCCTTGGGGTGGATTCATCATCTTAGAGGTTATTAAAGGTACTAATGACATAACCAATGTTAATCTTCATAAAATGGGATTTATGAAGGTTGATGATCACTAGATTGTAAAAGGTGAAGATGATATTGGTGTTCTTGATGACAACACTACAATTAAACTTGGACCAAGCAATAACAAAGATGATGATCTTGTGGTTACAAATATTATTCCATATGTTCCTCTAATGGATTGTGGTAATCTATTGTAGTTTGTGAAGTTGTTGCTAGCATGCTTGTATAATGTAGTTGTTGATCATAGGGATCATGAATAATTTTGTTATATAAGGTTTCAACACCTAAACTTTTAGACTGGAGGAATTTAGGGCCAAATTGTTAAACTTCACTTTGATATGGAAAATTAAACTATTGTTTGTTTGCTTCTTCAACTTGTTTTTTTTTTGTTTACTCTCTACACTAGAACGTTATGGTTTTTTGTTTATAATGCTTAACATGACCATTTCATCTGCCCAATTTGATGAAGTCAAATGGCATGAAAAATATATGGTTGCATATTGGTACACACTACGTTTTGTGCAAAATTTTGTCTCCAATAAACATATAAAAAAGTCAGGTTGCTTAAAGAATTGGTTGTCTTCAAAAAATAGGGGAGGTTTGTTGGAGTTGTTGAGTATTTGATGAATTCAACATCTCATGAAGAATTTAAAGGTTGAACTTGATCATGAAGATACAAATGTGCCATTAGGTTGTGTTGTGTTGATTAGAATATATTGTAAGTTTCTCTTGTATGATTTGATCTTTAAATTGCACGGAAATTTTTTTTTAAGAAGACATTAGAGTTTATCTTGGTGATAGAATACTTTTAAGTGATTAAAAGATGTTTTTAATATGTCCTAATGTTCTTATATGGGTCTGAAGTGACTGTAGAAGAAATTTTAATCGATTTTATAATCACTTTAATCCATTAGAATCACTCAGAACTAAGAGTAGTTTTAAGCTGAAAGATTTTCTTGGAGCTTTCTTTGTTTGAAATCAAGATCAAAATTGTTTATAAGAGAAATGTAATTCTTCACCTTGTTTTCTGTTTTTGTTGTGCTTATACTATTCCAAGTGATATAATTCCAATTCTTTTGGTTTGGTTGTTTTCCTTCGGAAAGAGTTTCCAAATTTAGAGTGGTAACATGGTGCTTCAAGGTGTAGAATAAATTTTTGTGGGGTTCAAGATTTGGTGTCTTTAGTGTTTTAGTTTCACTGCATTGGATGCATGTTTGTAAAGCTCTAATTTATTGTGAGCTTATGGCTAGGCAATTAGATCTTGGATAAAGTTAGTAAGCATAACAATAATTGTGCATCTCTCTCTCTTCCTATATCTTTTACATTTGTTATTGATAATTTTTATCTTATTACCGTACAAATGATTAAAAGCAACAAAATCTTGAAAATAAGTGGGTTAATGAATATTTCTTTTAACGTGTATTGAAAATTTAAGGTAGTTCAATTCCACCCATCCCCCCCCCCCCCCCCCCCCCCCCCCCCCCCCCCCCCCCCCCCCCCCCCTTGCGCCTCGTCTCTTGAATTCAACCTTTTGAACCTAACAATTTCAACCAAATTGAAGAAAAATATAGAATCAAACAAGGTAAATAGCCTTTTTGGAGTTGACATGGGGCACCTTTGAATGTGTGTTGGTGTGAAGCAACTTTGGGGTGTCCCAAAAGAGTTTTTTTTATATTGACTTTTTTTATATCTTTTTGGTAATTATAAAGATAAGAACATCCTTTGCAACATAATATAACCCCATAAATAATTTTGCAACTCAGGTTATCTGATAAGCACTTCTCTTATCAATCAAAGCAAAGAGAACACATGTTGTGTCGTCTATCAGATGACACACACTATGTCGCACATAATTTGTTTACTATAATAAGGCTTGTGTCTTACGAATGAAGCATATTCACACTTTATATTTTATTTTAATAGCACCTAATAAAACTATAAAGCTCATGTCTTATAAGACTAAGTATATTCGTACTTTATACTTTAGTTTAATAACACCTAATAAAAAATAAATAGGATCTGAGAGATTTTACTCTAACACTTCTTTGTCATAAATTTATCTTATAATGCTAAAATATTTATATATCTTCCATTCTCTTACTCTCAAACACAACTAATGACCTACTAAACAAAAGAATTTTTCGCTCCTCTTCTCTCACCTTGAATTCTTCTTAAGATTTTAATGTTTCACCTTAAAATGTTATTAACTTTAATTTTCTATCATTATCCACTTCCATTGGATAAGTTGTTTCTTCTAGCCTATTTCTTAACTTCAAGACCTTTATCATTTTTTTTTCTTCTTGCAATCAAGATTCTTATTCCACATCTTTAATTTATTTTCTTGTTGAATTTCTTTTTAATCAAAGCCCAGAACTCCTAGTTAGAAACATGATCCCTTGATTTATGCAAATGTTTTCATCCAATATTATCTTTTAATATTGTCATCTATTGTAATTAATGTAATTGTCAATCAATAATTGTAAACATTAATTTTACCTTATTTGTGTGTAAAGTCTTAATGTTATCCATAATCATAGGATCGTATTACTAGCACTTGCTATATATGTACATTATTACCATCAAATTAAGATATCATTCTTTTACCTTCAATAAATTTCTTTTTTGGCATCAGAGCACTTAAGTCTTGAACAAGGTTATCAGACTCAAGAGTCTACGCAGACTCAAGAGTCTACGTAGACTCGTGAGTCTACGCAGACTCGTGAGAGCTTCATAGCTCGAATCGTAGACTCATAAGAGTCTACTTCATGTGAAAAAAATGTATATAGTAGTAAACGAACTTAAAATTTCATTACCACAATCAATGAAAATAGTAAACAATAGTTCAATAATTCTAAAATAATTCATTTCAACATACATGAATGGAAAAAGACACACATGTTCAAGAACACCACTAGAAATACAGAGTTTGGAAATCAAACATGCAATATAACTCCCCTTACATAGAATTTCCCGCTCTAAACGCACTCCTAGCATTCCTTCTTGCTCAGAATTGTCCCAGCCTTTTCCTCTACCAAGAAAACCTTTCCTAGCCTTCTTAGCTCTCCTTAGGTCACATTTTGGTGCTCTCAAAATTCTCCCCTAGCAGCCACACGAATTTCCCTAATATTTCACTAATCAACCCTTCCAAAATTATTTTTCAGCCTAAAAAAATAATAAAATTAATTAAAATTATCATTCAAGTGGCATTAACATGGCTTAATAGCACTGACCGAGATTTGAACTTTGATCCACACAATTACCAAGAAATCAACAAGCCATTATATGTTTCATGACATTTCACGCACATATACAAATATAATACCCGATGACATCGCATCAATGACATATGCAGGATTCAAACCCAAGACCTTCCAATACAACTAAGTACTTTCAACCACTTAAACTACTATTGTTCATTGTTATAACTTGACAAACTAATTGTTTTAGACATACTTTCAATCCACAATTATTGATAAATGAATATTTATTCATTTATTTAATTTTTTTCAGGTTGTGAAATGGTTCCATTAAACCCAAGCTCTCTACCATCTTCATACTTCCACCGTTATTCATTATTTTCCTTTTCCCCTCTCACCCATTTTCCTCACCTCTACTACCTATGGTTGAGAGCCACACAACACACCCAGTAACCATCATCATGGATCCTCACCCATACATTATCCATCCACCTCTCACTTTTTATTCCATTTTTACCTTCATTTCAATTAAAATGCCCTTACCAAAGTAAATCTTTAAAAAAAAGTACATGAACAAAAATATAATTTTATCAATTAAAAATTGAAAGTTATTTCTTATTAGCTACCTTAATCAAAATAAAAGGAGTATAAATAGTAACAAATTGTTTGGTTGGTCTCATTTACAAGTAAATGACTCGTGATTTGTTTATATTTTATTTTACCTTTATGCTTGAATAAAGTCATTATTATGAAAGTGTCAAAAGTTTTCCCATTTTTCTATTTCTTTGTCTCAAACCTGATCGTAAAGAAAGTCGACTTTCTTATCACTTTGAACTAAAGGAGTTGGTACTCATTAATTTTTCATACTATGTTAAATTGTTTTGTTTTGTTTTTCCTTATATTGGGTTTCTTTAAAAAATTGATTTCAATTTATTCTGTACATTACTTGCTAATTTGGTTTGAAGCTCAGGATTTTAATAAATGCATCCAATCTTAAATTATGTTTATCGGTAGTTACTAGATGATTTTGACACCGTAACCAATACAAGAATCAAGATGTATCTACGCATGTCAAGCTTTGACCTATGCATCATGTGAATCATCTTCGAATTTAATTCACGAATTATCACCACTAAACTATTTTTTTATTCAAAGATTAGGTGTTGAATTGATTTTTACCTTTCTTGTTGTTCTCCTTCTTTTCTTAATTAATCAAATATCAATCTATCCACTTTAATAGTTAATGTGTAACCATCAGACGCATTCAACGCAAGCACCATACCTGAACTCGTCAATATTTTTGCTTTGTTACCTCTTGGGGCTGCGAATTTTCTCACTAAGTAACAACGATTTTGGGCATTTATTAATTTTGAAACCCATACTTGTGCGTGATGATTTCATTCCTTTAATATTTTGGAAACCTCACAAGGTTAGGTAGTGTATAGCACAGGAAAACTAGTTTCATTTATTTAAAAAATTCAGATAACTGTTTTAAAAGTTAACAACATTATTTTACATGGAATTTATTATTAAATAATATTGAACAAATATTGTACATTGTATATTTTTTTCCTTTAATTATTAGTGCAAAATGTGTAAGGCCCATTAAAGTTTGACTGACCATTTATACCCTAAAGTTAAGGGCTGCCTTCTTGCGTTTGGGCCTAGGACTGGCCCAATTGATAAAACCATTTTCAGGTTACCCTAACTCTCACTTTTCACTCTTGCAGAAGACTCAGCAGCTGTCACCCTCCCTTTCCCCTCACAGAACGCTTTGTTAGGGTTTGCCCTAACAACCACTTCGAGCTAACTCAAACCCAGTTCCTACTCTGCGTAAGTACCCCTTCTAGCTCGCATGTTTCGCAGTGTCTTCCTCGGCATTATTCCAGTTAGGGCTTCGTATTAATCCACCCTTGGTTCTGTTTCTCCGTTGTTTTAAGCTCTTTGGCCGCTTCCAGGGCAGCAGTGCTAGCTATCATGCCGCCAAGGCTTCTGTTAACCCTCCCTCCAAGTACGGGAAGTTAAAGTCCGAGTCTAAGTTGTGTTTTTATGCCTGTTCTTGAGCTTGTGAATAGTTTGTATGGATAAATCACTGGTTTGGCGTGTGTAGTGCTTGGTATGTTTGGTTGGATCGGGAAACACCCTTGTTGCAGGTGAATCAGGGGCGAGAGTTGTTAATCTCGCCCAGGCAAGTCAGGCTCGCCTAAGTGAGTCTGACGAAGGCTCGCCCAAACCCCAATGCGTGAAAGGTCGCCCAGGCGACCCGCTCAAATTTTTAAGCGAGCGAACACCTCGCCTAGGCGAGAGGGGTCTCGCCTAAGCGAGATCCCGTGATGTTCTCTGGATGCTTCCTTGAGCCCTCGCCTAGGTGAAGGGGGCTCGCCTAAGCGAGCACGTCTCGCCTGAGCGAGCACGTCTCGCCTGAGCGAGACCCTTCAGCCTGAGCGAGGGGTTGGGCGAGGCAGTACGCTGCTTGGGTGCTTGTTTATTATTAGATGACTGATATTGGTTTGAGTATGAATTGTATGATGAGAAACATGTATATAATGGAGTATTATGCATGCTTGGCATGAATCATGAATTGTAGATGATGGGTCTGGTTTGAAAGTTGGCATGTGAACTAAGTGAGTTGGTTATTGTTAAAATGGCATGAAAATGAGATGAGTTGAGATCCTACGAGCATGGATGGTTTATGATGATTTGAAATGGGTTGGGCCTGGAACATGAAAGGCTTTGGCTTTAAAGGTTGGTACGATTTATTTATATTTATGCATGGTGAATATTCTTTGGCTGTGTGAATATGGTTGATCTGTGTCAGTGCATAATTCCTTGGAGTCTCTAGGTGAGACTTTCAGGGTTGCGCTTCAGTGGTCGGGACATAATTCCATGGCCCCTGTTAGTGGGTGTCCATGGTGGTACCCCATCTATATAACTAGGTAAGGTTGCATCCTGACACTCTAAGGGGTCAGTTAGTCTCACCTAGAGCGGACTGACTCCTGTGGTGAGAGTAGCAGGAGGCCCGAGATTCATTAAGGGCTAATCTTGTGGTGAGGGAATATTGATTCATTATAACACTTGTAACACATAGCTCGGGGTGAGCAGAGGTATCCACCACTAGCGCAAGCATCTGCTGAATCCGACCAAGTTATATATATATCCGGATGAGTCGAGTCAAGTCGTAGTGTATTGTTTGGAAAGTCGTAATATGCTGGTGTGACGTATGTATGATGAACTGTGAATATGTATCTGACTTCATTGATGAAATGATTTTATGCTCTAGCTTACCCTACTTTTGTTGTTGTGTGTTCCTGCTGTGTGGTACTCTCATTTGCGATGATCATCAACTTGTTGGTGTGAGCAGAGACGAGGAACACCCATGGACAACAGGGAGGTGGTAATTCCGCTGCATAGTCCGCGTGGATTTGGACTTTAGTTTCCTTTGGGCTTTTGTTTAGGGCTATGGCCCCTGTATTCGTTGTTCTTGGATTTGTAAACTTTTAGTCAAACCGTTATCCTGTTTCTGTTGGCATCGTGGTGTGCCTAGTTTTGTAGGGGTGGTGTCAAGAACCCCAGGATTGCGTTGTTATACTATCTTATGTGTGGCGTTTCTTTTAATTATGTGTATTAATTAAATGGGACGTTACAAAATGTTAAATCGACGATCTCAACAATTTTCCTAAAATTTTCTTCATATGAAGAATCACATTGAAATTTTAACTTTCATCATATGTTGATTAAAATATTCTTTCGAGTTTATCTTTTGTCGTTCGCAATTGTGTCTTTTTTATAAATCCTACCATTTTAATGAAGATTTTGAAGATTCACAATGATCATAAAGATTTAGAGTATTTTACGTTTTTGTTGTGTTGATTAGAAAATTAATGTACCTTTTTCTTTATTTTTTTATTACAATAACAAATATGAATTAATAAAGACAATAGAGTTGTCTCAACTTTTGTACAAAAGAAAATACACAGAAGAAGTTGAAAAGAAGAAAAAAAAACTTACATTATGGCTACCTCTTCCCGCAAACCTCACTAAAGCAGCCTTATATTCTCAAACCTCACTAAAATCATAAGAAGCCTTAAATTTTCAACACACAAATCCTTTCAAACTAAATTTCGAATTTACACTCAAAAAATTAAACACAAATATTCCTTCGTTAATATATCCAATTTGGGAGTGATTCAAAAACAAGCTATATTAAAATCTTAAATATACAACATAAAAATGGCTTATTGGCGCATTTTATCTTCTCCCAGGTTTGCATGGCATCCACCAAATTTAAAAGCTATATTATAAAGGTATAAATACACATTTGGTATCCAAACTTTTTCGGAAAGTTCAATGTGGTACCCGAACTTTAGGAATGTTCAATTTGGTACCCCAATTTTCTAAAGAGGTTCAATTTGGTCCTCTCCGTTAAGTTGGAGTTAACACCGTGTCCGTACA